>Ga0209208_10007100_pt1 | contig 15299 bp, 8 predicted proteins | sample S1TSphfallax_3_FD_187694 | JGI IMG/M metagenome (GOLD analysis project Ga0209208, IMG submission 187694) | Host-associated microbial communities from peat moss isolated from Minnesota, USA - S1T2_Fd - Sphagnum fallax MG (SPAdes) (version 2) | ecosystem: Host-associated > Plants > Peat moss >...
GGTGGTTATCAGGTGGCGATTTTATTTTCTAATAAGAACGCGACAAAGAGAGAAATAAATAATAAATAAAATCAATTATAATTTCCAATTAATTGAACAAGCTACTCAGGTAGGTATCTAATTACCTACCTACCAATTTGCTTTAAATTCTGTTATTTATTTATTTATCATTATTATTTATTATTATTATTGTTTATTATTATTGTTTATTATTATTATTTATTTGTATTTTTTAAACTTTTAAATAGAAGTACTTATGGACCAAGCACTGTTGTCACCTAATTGTGCCTGCAATTGGGTTATCCAAAAGTCAGGCGATTAGTGGGGCGGGGGCAAGAACGGCCAGTTTCGGCATAATAGGCCATCAAATGCGTAACTGGGAATGAAATTTTACAAAACGAAATAACTGGGGTCCAAACTAGTTTTTTTTTCCACCAATTTTGTGGTGGTAAACTGAGTTTCATCCCCTTTTTCCTTGAGCGCCTCCACTGCTGCTACATATATTTTCACTGCTCCTACCTGTACAACTACTATAATTACTCTCGAACCACCTTGTGCATTAAGAGCAAGTTTCAGCATTTCATACCCAAATTTATTAAAATTTCCTTACTTTGCGGATACCACTGAAAGATGATGAGTTAGGGGTGAAAGAGTGGGTGACTTTACAGAAAACTTTAATATCTCTTTGAACTCTGAAGGCGAAGAGGATCAATGAAGAGGACAAGCTGTGCAAATCACAAAATGCTATTAAAAAAAAAGCACTAAACTTCTGGAAGCAAAGGATCAATGAACAAGAAGCATGAAGAAGACTAGCTGTCCAAATAGCAAAATGTTGCTTTCTTTTAAAGAGGCATGAAACGAGTTGTCCGAATCACAAAATGTTAGAAAAAATTAGCACTAAACTTATGGAGGCAAAGGATCAATAAGGAAGAAGCATGAAGAGGACAAGTTGTCCAAATCACAAAATGTTAGAAAAAAAAGCATTACACTCTTCAGCTATTTTTAGATTTCATATTTTCTTTCATTTTGTGTCTATTTTGAGTGATTTGAAAAGTTATGAGTGCACCAATTTTAACTTTACAAAACCTTGTTGAACTTCAAAAGCAACCTAGCAATGTCCAAGTATTTTAAGTTCCAAATCACAAATTGCTTTTAATAAGATGATAATTCAACATTATTCATCCTATCTTGTCTTCAAGACCCTATATCTTTCTCATTTCCTATCCTTTTTGAGTGATCTTCATAGCTATGCGTGCACAAATTAACGATTTACAAACCTCCTTGAACTCAAAGGCAATAAAAGAATGTCCAAAAAAATTAACCTTTCTAGTACATGATGTGTTTGATCATCAACTTGTCTAATTCATGCATCTTAGGAAACAATAAGAAACTACAACAAGTTGAACTAAAATGCATCATAGACTTCAAATTCAAATATATAACTTCCTACAATCAAAAAAAAATTGTTGAAACACAATCATCCACAATTTTTGATGATTCAATTCAAAAGCAATGATGGATTTGAAGTTGCCTTGGTTAAGGGACCTAAGAAACACTAAATAATATATTTTTAAATGAAAAAATTACTTGGCCATGAATTCCACATGTACATGCTTATGGTTTCAAAAAGTATTATAAGAACAAAACCATTCAAATCTTATGAATAAGATTTGCAAATACTAAAAGAACAAGCAAATCTGAGCATTCCATGAAAAAGCTCTCCAACTCTAATCATTTGAAGATAAATATAAAGTTAAATTAAGTTTTAAATTCTGATTGTATGATCAATTATATATATTTTTTATTTTTTTCCATTTTAAATCATTTTTATGTAAAATATTATATTTAAATTCACTTCCACACAAAAAAGGAGCTTTTTTATTTGTATGTGAGATAGAGGTAAAAATAAAAGTAAAGAATGTGAAGGTTTATTAATTACTAGTATAAGTAATAAGTAAAATTTGAACATAGTATAAATTTCCTTGTGTAAATTTTATTCATTCAATAAAAATATATCAAAGTGTTTTTGTTTTTGAGTTTTAATGTGTTATAATTTCACATTAACAATAACATTCTAAATAACATTTACTAAAGTCTTTTATTTTTGACCATTTAAGGAAAAAATCCAACCCCATTATTAATTTCGAATATATATATATATATCATTTAAAGGTAAAAATAAAGTCAAATTAATCTTTCAATTATACTTTTATGATCATTACATTTTTATAAAAGTATATATTATCAGTTTTACTATTTTTAATCATTTTATGTGAAATATTATATTTAACTTCACTTTAAAAGGAAACTTTTATAAGTGTATCTAAAATGTAAGTAAAAATAAACGTAAAAAACATGAAGGTTTATCAATTTAGTATTCATTCTAATAAAATTTGATTTTATAAGTTTGATTTTATCATTATTTTGTTGAATCAATCTAATTGTATTCCGAACTAATATTAATAATTTTGATAAAATGATACCAAACTACCTCTTTGAGTTTATTGTCTAACCATATGAATTATTTGAAAACCTTGTCATTAGGTTCAATCTAGATAACTCAAAATGTTATATTTCATAAGCAATTCCATGATTTTAAATAAATACCTCTTAATATGCTTGTGACTATTCTTGCCAAATAAGCATTGCGATCTTTTACCACGGGCCATTCATAGAAGGTTGGGTAATAAGGTGCAAACAAGTTAATAAAAATCACTATCAGTGTAATAAGCAGTTTGTGCTTCACATTTTTGGGTAACAAATTAATTTGAACATGGAAAATGGTAAGTTCTTTACACAAATGTGTTGTTAATATACTATGGAAACATGTGGTATGTTTTGAATTAAATTTAATGTTGATAAAATACTCAAAAACATTCGTTAAATATTGTAATGCATTATTCAACACTGCAAGGATTTTTTTTTTGGGAATATTAATTGAATATGGCATACTTTAGGGGAGATCCCTAAAACATATATTTACATAAAATATAATGTAACATTCTTTTAGGTCACGAGATTCTTTTTAATTTATTTTTCAAAATATTCCAAGAATATTTCAAAAATCACTTACCCAAAGTGGTAAGTGTGATTTTTATTAGTTTTTTTACATCAAAAAAACTTATATAAAATGTTGATTGCTCACATCTAGATTCTTTGCAATTTATCACTTTTTAAAACTTTTGTATTTTAATTCCATTTGAACTTGGACCATAAAATGGACAATTTTGGTCCATTTATGGGTTAACTTTTGCTTTCTAAAAATTAACTACAAGCTTTATATGCCATAACGTCCACATAAATATTAACCCATCTTTTAAAAATCAAATGTGGATTAATATTAATATTAATAAATTATTTATTATAATTTATTAATCTTTTATTAATTAGATAACTATTAGTTAGTTATTGGTTACATAATTTAAATTTGAATTATTTTCACACAACATGATTATTCATCATGGATAGTATAAGTTACCATTATAGTATAATTCGTCTTTCCTAAAACCTTGATTTTTCCTAACATTGGTCATATCTATGTGATTAACTTTGTTGTAGTTTTGAAAGTAGGGTGAACAATGATTCACATTGTGCATGTAAACTTTAAAATGGGAACCTAGTTAACTAAGGTTAAAGTTGGAGGTAGTGACTTGAGGTGGATTAAGGCGATCCTATTTTAAATAAAGCCCACCACATCTCCAACATTTTTCCTTTCATCCTTACGTTGCAAAATATGATGGGGATGCATTACTTTTTTTGGTTTATCCCCCTTGGACTTTTGTGGCATGAATTTATTTGGTTGACCATGTGACTTTTGAACCAACAAGGTTAAAAATTCCTCAAATTATCTTTATTAAATCCAAAAGTCACCATATTTTCCTCCACCATGTTTAGTTTGATGTGTTTTGACAATTGAAGCACATTTGTTAATGTGAGTTATGTGAATTGAAATAATATAACATCCCACACTTGCCACTTAAGCTCTTTGTTCAAAATCCCATACCAAAATTGGACAACACATCCTTTTATGATTCATTGTGTCACAATGATTAGCCTTTTCATTCGTGTGTATGCCTTTTTTAAGCTTTCATTTCGCTTATGTTAAAATCCTTACAAGCACCATAGTTTTTAATTTGAACCCCTTATTAATTTCCTTGCAACTTTTTTAAAAATTCAACAATAGGGTTGAATCATAGCAAAAGGTCTTGTCCATTAATGAAAAGGTTGACACCACCACTTTCGGTGGTTGTATCACTACCATTTTCACTTTCATTAGCCCAACTACTATTGGGAATTGTTACAATTACACTTATAGTCATTACAACATTTGAGGCTACAGTATTTACAATGATGAAAACATAATTGATCAATACACTAACCACTTTTTGATTTGAACTATATGGGCACACTTGAACTCATGATAATCATCCACTGATGGCCATTTCAAATGTCGCATATAATACATTCGACGTCATGAAGGTGTGAACATCAATGGATTACGCATATGTTATATATTACACTAGATATCAAATTCTTGGATGAAATCACTCACTTAGTAGTGTGAATTACTTCGAATACCAACAAGGCCCCCCTAGAGGTTTCATAAAATTCATCCATGTCCAACAACAATGGTGGAACAATATGTAATTACCTAATAATTGAATCCAAATCTAAATTGAAGGACTCTCCTCTTAATGATGATGGTGAATTAATGGTTTGAATTGAACCCCTCACCTTTTAAACCCACCATCACCACATATGCCTTAAAGTGTTCCCTATTTATGAATCCTTTAACACTTCCATAATAATTTCTATACTTAAACTTAGGTTCCAAACCTTAATTTTCAAAGGATGTTGAATGTACGGACTAAACCTAATGTTCATTTAGGGCACATGCACCCACCAAAAAGGTTCCATAGGGCCAAACAAACATGGGGCTCATTTTGAACATAATAATTATACCTTTTAATTATCAACCTAGTTTCATCACCACAACCAAGCAATAAAGTTGGTCCAATCATCACCTTTTGATACAACCCACAAATAATGCCAATAAAAGGTTACAACATACCCTTAAACTACGTATTCAAACTTATTATTGGAATTTACGTTTATGAGATCAAATAAAACTATAGTGCAAGAACAAACTAGACATTAACTTTCATAATTGTTAACTAAACCGGTTGTAACCTTTGGGACTAATTATTTCTGTGAAAGAAGACATGTAAATTTTCGCCCAAGGATCTTACATTACAATATGCACAAGTGTGGGGAATGATCATTCCACAAGTTATTCACCCCATTGGATTATTAGTCAAATCACACACTTCTTCACAATCAATAATGAATCATAGGTATAACCCCAAACCACACAAAGTCAAAATGAACGTTTCATTCAACATGAATTCCCATTTTTGTAATTTCCATTCATAAATTACAATAGAAAATCAAAAGTTAATGGTGTGGTCCATATGTGTTGATGGCATGACAGTCGACCATTTGTGTTTATAAGAATAGGTGTTTATTAACACAATCATTGAAATGCAAAAAAAATTATGAAAATTGGGGTTGCACACACCCCTTTTCCATATCTATGAAAAACCTTTTGTTTTTATTATTTTGAATTAGATCAAAACTCCCCACACATGTACGTCTTCTCTTTAAAAACCCAAAGGCATAAAAATCACACCAAACCAACAAGATTATATGTGATAGTGGTGAATTTCAAAAGAAATCCCCAAAAATGTTGTTTTTTTCTTATCTTCACATCATTGGTCCTTTTTAAACCATAGGTTAAAATATTTCAAAAAAGTAAAAAAGTAAAAAAGGTCAAGATTGGACCTTTTAGACCTCTTTATCTAAGGTTTTCCCAAGCTTTTAAAAACCCCAAAACCCATCAAACTTACATTACAAGAAAACGTGATCTTTTAAGAGGTCCAACTTGATTAAAATGTCCACATTGACCAAAGCAGATGGTCGATTTGATTAAATATTTGGGGCATGAAAAACACAAGTTATTTTTAACTGAAACAATTGACTATAATGACATTTTTGGCCACATGACAAACTAAATATCTAATTAAAAAAAACAAAGGTTTGTCAAATTGACCAAAGCCTAGTCAAATCAACCATTTTCAATGGTTAGGGCTTAGTCTAATTGGTCATTTTGATTTTACATTTAGTCAAATTAACCATACCCATTTGGCTACTTAATTTATAAGTTTGTTTGGCTTGGGGTATATGCATAATTAAATTCATAGTTAAATTAAGTCATGCAAATTACACCTAATAGGTTTTTATAAAACTTAATAAGCTACCTACATGTCACCTTCAGCCATGTGTGGTACCTAGGTTTAATACATTATTAATTAATATTTAATAATTAATAATTAACACTTGATAATTCAATATCATTTTTTTAATTAAAAATTATTCATGATCAAATGTTAATTAATAGTAAATAATAAATAAATAATCATTAATATTATATAATCAATAATGTATAATGTATAATTATTAAAAATTATTAAAAATTGCCTATTAGGTGTAGGTATTTACATGCTACCTATTAATAAGTACCTAGGTACATGGCATAACCTACTACCTAAGGAAGTATTGTAAAAAAATTGGAGTTCATTGATTAAAATTACAACATGTACATCAAAACAAAAAAAAACCAATCAAATTCATTCCAATATCTTGACAAAATATTTCATCTTTTGAAATGGTAATACAATGGTAAGGACTTGATTTCTGAAAATGGAGGGAGGATTTAAATTCCTCACACTTTGCAACAATGTAATTTTGGCTACTTAGGCTACCATGACCTTAAATGGCCTAGATAGGTAGCTTAAACCACCTAAGCAAGGTAGGCTAAGGTTGGTTGCTTAGCTTAAGGGGTCCAAGTTAAATAGGATGGGTAGGTAGGTAAGTAAATAATTTTATTATTATGCTAGATATTCAGCCATGTGGGTAGTTAAATGAATAAATAAATAATAATACAATGATTTATTATAATTAATATTATAAAAATATTTAAAATCATATATAGATATAGTCACTTTCAAAATATGTTGACTAGTTAAAAACCTAGTAAAAAAATCTTGTTAAAAAATCCAACCAAAAGGACCGAATCAAAATGGCACGGTCCAAATTGACTTGTCTTAAATGGCATTTTGGTCAAGTTCGACATGGTGAGAATTGGGGTACTTTTGGCCAATTTTTATGGTAAAAAAATTTCCATTTTCTTGTAGTGCTTGTAGGTATGGCATAGGTTCAAATGAATTGAAACATAAACGACAATGGTGATGGAGTTTGACTCCTACCATTTTTGCTTTCATCTCTTTCACATCCCCCTTTGCATTGCCTCCCTTTTGCCATGTGTCAACACAATTAACAACAACAAACGAAACCTTCCCTTCCCCCTTTTAATTTGTTTTCTTCTTGAAATTATGATTGATGTTGCAACATTGATCTTATAGTTGTTACAACTGAACAATAAAAGCCTAACCAAGCTTTGAGACAAGCAATGCAACTTGTGGTGGTGGCCCTTTATTGTCACTATTGCATTTTGACAACACCAACTACAACAACCACTAATGAGAAGGTAAAACACCCCTAATTACATTTTTGGTGTCAAAGGTTAGCTAATTAATTAACCAGCAATGGTAGTACTCACGGTGACAACTTTTGTTGTTGCCACCTTTATTCCTTGCACTTGTGCTTTTAGGTGCTAACATCATAGAAAAAAGGGGTAGAAAAAAAGAAAGGGGGGGGGGGATTAGGGCTTTTAATGGTAGGGCTTTCTTTTTTTCTCTATTTTTTTCTCATTCCAATTTTAAGGTACCCAAGCCTTATTTGAGTTCAATTCCCAAAGGAATATTTGAATTGAAAACAACCCAATAAAAGGCAAAATTATTTGCAAAGTAGACCAAAAACACCTTTTAATTGGAATTTCTACATGTTGCAAATTCAAAATCAAACCAAAATACACACTTCATAAAACAAAACTACACAATATTTATCTCTAACACATGCCCATGCAAAACACAACCAAAATAAAAACCAATGTTTAAAAAAATTGAATTTAAATGTAGGACAAAACAATTAGTTCAAATTTTTGATGATTGAAAACATGACTTGCTTGCAAATGAACAAAAACTAAAACCCAAAGCATGAAGAAAGAAAGTACACACCAACCATGTGCCATAACGGAACTTGCATGAAAACACAAAAAACTTATAATAACAAATTTTTGTGTTTTAAAATTTCAAATCAACAAAAGTGAATTGGGAAAACATAGTTTGGGATTAGTTCCAAACACAAAATATTATAAATTAAATTCATACTTGATTTGATTTGGAGTTAAAACACACTTAATTACTGTAATCCAATTTATTACTAAGCTAATCAAGATTTAACTAAAAAATTAAACTAACATTCTTGACATTATTGTATGAAGTTCACATTTAATAATGAATGAAATTTCATCAACACATTGTTGTATTTTATTATTTGGAAAAGTGGCACCTTTATGGCAACCTACTTTCATTTCATGTTTAATTACTTGACTAAGGATTTCCCCACCAATCAAAGACAAATAACACTTTTAAAGATGGGCTAAAATTCACAACCATTTCAACGTTTTGAAACAATAATGAGACCATATTAATGAAAGATTGAGGGATGCCAATGTTAAACATACATTGAAAGACAAATGACCACAAGACTTTTGTTATAAGCCTTTGAAAAATCAAATTTGAAAAAAATTTATTCTTGTCTGGACTCCTTAGCCCAAACTAAAGACTCATGAAAGATCAAGATGCTATCCAAAATGTTATGTTTCTTTTCACCATAAACTTTAGACTCATTTATTTGTGCTTAGAGAAAAATCATGAACTTGTTAATCTCCTTGATATTCCAAGGTGATTGTGATGGTTGTTTAGGTTACAAATGAAAATTTTAAAAGTTTTTATAATGTCATTGGAGAAAGCAATGATCTTGCATCAAATTTTTTAAAGATATTTGACATGTCTTCTAATTAAATTGTACATACTTGATTAAGTTGTAGTTATGGCCATTGATCACATGATTGTAAATGTCCCATTGAATCTTGTATTGAATCTTCTTAGTTTTTTTGCTTTTATTATGATGTACTTATTTATATTTTCATTAACCTAGTCTTTTCACTATCATCTAATATTTTTGGTTTATTTATGGCTTGTGTTCAATGACATGAATTTGGCCAATGGTTCAATTACCCTTTCATAAATCATTTATGCCAAAATTTTGTAGGTTTGATATCATTTTTATGCTTGGTTTGCCAATGACAATGGGTGGGTTATTTGTTTGAGTTGTACCACAAAGTATCGCAAATTTGTCACATGATTAGGTTAAGCTTTTAGTTCCCTAGTAATTTGGAATTTTGTTATGTCTATGTGTAGAGAAAAAACTACATATTGGCATAGGATTTGGTCATAAAATTTTGGTTCAATTTATGTGAATGATATTTGGAATATTGTGTGCTTTTGATGGATGGGCATGTTCTATAGAGATTCATGCATTTGTATGAAAAGCTTTTCATCTAATAAGAGGAACTTTTAGTTTGAACAAGTGCCATAAAGAAGATAGCCATTACATAATGAATTGTTTGTCAGATAACACCATGGTTAAAGGCAACCTTAAGCCACTAATCAACATGCAAATTGACTTTAGGTTTTGGAGGGTGTTTTGGACTAAGGCATATCAAGTAAATAATAGGTGTAGAGAAAATGGTTTAAATTATGAATGGCCAAAATGGTTGTTAACATTGAAGTATTGGGAATGCAACTTCCATTTTATTCCAAATAATGTGCAAAATGCAGCTTATTAAATTTTTTAGAAATTACTTAAATGTAAATACATTGTTTATAATTCATTATGAAAACACATCATTATTTCATAGCATACAAAAAATAATTCATAGATGACAATACCTTGTGTTTCACATTTCACAAATTTTGGAACATTTGGGTTCCAAAAACAATTTGGTAGTTCAAGGTTACATCTCCCCCTTTTGACCAAGATGGATCCTTTACGGTTTTGCCAATAACCTAGGAAATAAATATAAAACCTCTAAAATGCACCATATAGTAAATATCATATAAGCAAAAGATGACATGACAACAAGGCTAAGAAAGAGAGGATGCCCCGTCCCTTGAAGATTCCAAAAACCTTTGCCTAACTTGCAATAGAGACTAGAATCAACAACAATTACCAACATGGCTGCTTCACATGCAACGAACTATGTCAGAGAGAGAGATGATTGGTAATTGCTAGCAATCATAGTCACTAGTCACTATGCCACAGTTACCTCCAAAATGCTATTGCAGAGTTTCCATAGCAATCTCATCAATGTCAATGTTTTCACCTTAACAAATCCCACATTCAAAAACTGCATGGTTGAATTCAGAATGCTGCCATGACATTTACTTGCAACCCAAAAGTTGCTTATCCTAATCCACCCATGGGTAACATGACACTGGAACATTTGACACCCTCTGGTGTTGTAACACCGCCAATCTATAGCTTCAAACTTGGTGCATCACAAAGGTCCACATACCAACCACACCAAGAAAAGGAAAAAAAAAATTGGAAAATGGAGATTCGCAAATGATCTGGAGTGTGCTACAAGATAGAAAACCTCACAGGTGACCCACCAAAGTAAATACTAAAATTTGCTGTCTCACTATCAATGGTGGTAGTAGCAGGGAAGATGATGCAATGTCAGCTATTGTTGTATTGGTTGATCAAAATGTGGTGACAATGAATTTGAACAAAAGATGCTTGATTTGAACAAACTATACACACAAACCTGACTTCTGGAGGTGACAGCTGCTACAAAGGACACAGGAACAAGAGTGCAATGGCTCCCACCAGAACCAAACTAAATGAATCTCGACTGCTAAGGTGAGCAGCATCGTTGGAGTCTGACTTTGTACCTGGACTGGTTGAACTGGCTGCACCTGGTGCAGTGGCACCTGAAGGTGCAACAGGAGCTGGTGCTGGTACAGGTCCCAGTACTGCTGTGTTGTAGAAGCGTGTGTTGAAGATGGCATTTACACCATGGACAGACATTGACAAATTCGCGTTGCTGTACAAGTTCGGTTTTGTCACCATAGCATTGTCAAGCTGGTAGCCAGGATTGGCAACATTACTAACAACGATGGAGATTTCTGAAACCACTGTTGGTATTCTGTCTCCAACCTTCAAGTTCAGAAGGCTTTGCAGAGGATAGTTTCCACTGGCAGTGTGATAGTTTAGCAAGGCCATCAGGGTAGGTGTGGAGTTGAAGGGAAAGCCATTTGGTTCAGCATTATCCTCAGGAGCAAAGAAGGTAACGTTTGGTCTAATGATTGGATAAGTATCATCCAGATTCTCTATAACTCCCACAACCTCTCCAAAGGTACCTGCTGATCGCAAGGCATTGAGTACCATATCATGTAGACTGAGGACAGGGGCTGGTCCAGGTGCTGCTACAGGTGTTGCTACTGGTGCTCCTGCTTTGGAACCTGGTGCATTAACAACAAATAAATTGCGTGGTTGTTCCAGGGTCAACACTGGAGAGACTCCAACCATGTGCAGCAGTGTCATGCATGTCAAAATGGTCAACTGTGTTGGTCCCCTTTGAGTACAATATGTGTATGCCATGATGCCTAACCAAGGAGTGGCAGAGCTTCAATTAGCAATTCAACTCTTCAAGAACAAGCTGTGGTTGAGAACACCTGTGAATGAGTGCTGCACATGGGACAAGATAGGATTCAGCATTTGAACAAATGCAGTGCTCATGCTTCTCAGATTAACATGCTGGGAAGACCAGTACATAAGTCTCTTTTGGTTCTGCAATCAGAAAAAATGAGCAGAATGTGTGGCACAATAATTAAAGACCTTACTTTCAGACTGCTAGCTTAGACATTCATAAAAGAGACTTTGCTACAAGCATATCAAGATCACACATGTAAGTTTGAGTGTAGGGTCGAATGCAGGAAACAAAGAAAAAGAAGTTGAACAACACTCAAGAAAAACATCAAGAATCAAGGAAACAAATTTGTTTCTAGTCATTGGCTTCATGCAGGAAGAGCAGACCAGCAGCTGTACAAAAAATGTGCAAACTTAAGGGAGCAATATAGGGAGAAGAAAAAACACATAACAGAAAATAGAACCACATTTCAAAAGACAAATTAAAGAAAAATACCCTAACAATCCAAGAGTCTGGAGTAGTGTCAGTTTCATGGCAAATTTGCAGTGCAAGCAATCCTTAAGTAGATCAAAATGCAGGAGCCAAGATGGCCACGTGTTACTATCTCAACTTCACAATATCAGCAGGAGCTCATTATCAAGTTCATTAAAAAGAATGGTGGAAGTGCAGCCAATCTTTAAATGAAAAATAGAACAAAAAAGCAAAGTTTTCAAGCTAATAAGCTTAACATTTTGTCTCTTTTGGCTGCAAAATCTCGAGGAACTAGCTCACTCCAGGCTGGGGGACACTTGCTTAGTATTGATCTCAATTCTCAACATGCAGAAGTGATAAGGAGTTCATTAAGAAATCTGCTGGTGGATGTCAGCTGACACAACCTCAGCTTCTGCAAAGGTTAGGGTGGAGATCACAGGAAAAGTGTAGTGTCATTGCAGTGCCAACAAATACACTGCATAGGCATACGCTCTCAGGAGATTATAGAGGGTATTGAGATCTTCATAATGAAGGGAAGAATTTTTTGTTGAAGGCCAGCCCTGATGCAGACCAGGCTCCTATTCCAGAGGCCATCTAGGATTGCCATAGAAGTACCCAGCGACTCACTCAATGAGGTTTGCAGAGATTAGAAAAGGACCTCTGCTGATTCCTGTGAAAACGACAGGATAGGAGGGAAAAGCGTGATCTACAACGCAAGTCCGAGCTTGCGAGAGCTGGAACAATAGCCATGGCGAGAACTCCTTCCTTACGAGGACGCTGTCGCACCGAACTAGGCTATTACGCCTATACATGAGATATCAGCAGCGCAATGCAAGGCTTCCGGCCTCTCATTTTCCACAACAGTGACCTCAATAGCAGGACCATTACTAGCGACATCTCGTCGTACAAACCAAAAAAAGAAAGAAAACAGAAAAACAGCTGCGCAACAGAAAACGATGGCATTTCGAAAACTTCCATATCCAGAGTCAAAGTTTACTGAAACCGTTTCCCGTCTAGAAAACTAGGCAGCACGTCAACAACATATCCTTATGCCTTAATAAAGCACTCCAACGCATCCCCCGGGGGGGGTGGACTGCAGTCAAAACTCTCAACGAGGGGCTAAAAGCTACCAGATCAACTACTGTCCGCTGCTCCCCGGGATCGATCTCGACATACTTATTACTCATCTGGCTGAAAGACCGAAGTTTCACAAGTTCAATGCAGGAAACGGACGACACCATTCCCAGGGGCCACATAAAGAAAAAAACACAATAAAAGCCCAAAACAGTCATCACAATGCATCGATGATGCTACAACAAAACACAAGAGAGAGCTCAAAATACACGCAGAGGTAACTTCGTGCAACATTTTCCAACATCTCTCTTTCTCTGTCTCGCTGTCTCTGTGTCTGTATCTGTGCGTGTCTGTCTGTGCAACAGATGTAGGAAGCTCATCCGGATAAAAACGAGGACAATGAGGAAAAACAGAGAAGAAAAAAAATTGGTCTAATATTGCAGGAGGGAGAGAAGTGCGTCTGACGTGTATATCTGTGCAACAGATGCAATGAAGGAAGCTCAACAGGATCAAAACTAGAACAATGAGGCAAAAACAGAAAAAAAATGATATAATGCAAGAGGGAGAGAAGTGCGTCTGCGTATGTATATCTATGTATGCAACAGATGTAAGAGAAGCTAATCAGGATCCAAAACTACGACAAAGGAGATTTTAATTTTTTTTTTGTTTTTGTGCGACAATGCAGGAGCAAGAGGAACATCATTTGCAACTTACATAAAAGATCAATGCAGCAGCAGTAAGAAGTCGAAGGCGAATGCGAGCGGAAGGAAGCTGGAGGCGACTCAAACGACTGCAGAAGAGATCATGGATGCGCTCCTCACGCTTTCGAGAACAACAGCAGGAACAGGGCAAAACCAAAAGCTTCGTTTCTGCGTAATCTGCACAACAACACTAGAAGGTAGTAGGTACTGTCCCGCAGGCAGGAGCAGCAGCAGCAATAGGCCAAGCAAAAGTACCTACCTACCTACCAAGCGACCACCTACCTCCTACCCTAGTTCTCACCGCCCTTGAAGCTAATTATTAATTCGTTATTAAATTTCCCCTAAAATTTTAAAAATATTCATTGAGTACTGTGGACTTCACCAGACTCCGGTTTTCCAGGGAAGCCATTTATTTATTTATTTATTTATTTAGTTTATTTATTTCTCTCAACTGTAAAGTACAAAACAAAACAAAAGCCAAATCAAAACCTTTCATTAGCCATTAAAGTTTTGGGGGCCCAAAAGAAAGAAATGTTTTTGGGCGCAAGTTTGAATGGGAGCATCTTCTCCTAGTGATGATGAATCCAGGGGCTTTATTATTATTATTATTTATTATTATTATTATTATTTTGGGTTTCAATTTTTTGATATAAGAATTTTGACGAATTTTTCCAAATAGTTGGCAAAACTAGTCGAATATACATTGGATTTTTTTTTAAAAACAAAATTCCTAATTTCTGTGTCATAAAAGTGACAAAATTTTATCTAAAACAAATCATTGCTTGGATTGTGGCATTTTAAAATTTTTAATTTTTCAACAAAGAGGGATGGGTTTTTTTGGTTTTGAGAGTCTAAATCAAAATATCAGTTTGAATTAAAATTGGGGTGACTAAAAACCATTTAAAATAAAATAATGATAAGAATTTATAAGATGCTTAGAATATTTGTAATCAGATAATTAGGTACCCTATTAAATAAAGTTAATTTTGGGATTAAGTATTTTTCCACCTTTGATAAGTTGATAGACCATTTTGCACAATAAAATCATTATAGAGTAAAAAGGGGGAAGGGGGGGAAGGAGCCAAAAATGGAATTGCATTTTTGAGAAGAAAATTATTTTTAACCTACAAATATTTTAAATAATTTTATTTTAGAAACATGGAATCCATATTAATACCTATTCATAACCAAGGGGGTAAAATATTTAATAAAATTAATTTTTTTGGGGGGGGTCTCCAATAGTGATTTGTTTGATATAGATTTTAAAAAATGATAATAATGATGGGAGTTGAGGGGCCACACAAGGCAAATAAATG
>Ga0209208_10007101_pt1 | contig 15297 bp, 14 predicted proteins | sample S1TSphfallax_3_FD_187694 | JGI IMG/M metagenome (GOLD analysis project Ga0209208, IMG submission 187694) | Host-associated microbial communities from peat moss isolated from Minnesota, USA - S1T2_Fd - Sphagnum fallax MG (SPAdes) (version 2) | ecosystem: Host-associated > Plants > Peat moss >...
CTCAAGTTCAAGCTGGGAGTGAAATCTCGTTTGGACAAATATTTCTCGCTGCTCCTGATGTTGATCCAGATATCTTTCAAGAATTAGCAGTAGCTTATCAAAACCTGGCTGAACGCACAACTCTTTACATTTCTGCTAAAGATAAAGCTTTGGCGACATCAGGTATTATTCATGATTATCCTCGTGCTGGTTTTTCCCCACCGATTACAGTTGTTGATGGCATAGATACAGTAGAAGTTTCTAATATTGATTTAACACTTCTCGGTCATGGTTATTTTGCAGATGCTCGCAATGTGCTCCATGATATGCACCAATTATTGATACATAATGATGATCCTGAACAACGCTTTGGGTTGCGAAGGAAACAAGAGAATGGGCAAAATTATTGGATTATGGGGAGGTAGTCAATGAGATACGAACGTAGTCTTTTGCGGAAATTAATTAAAGCTTTAACTGCTCCAGAACTGGATGAATCACTTGATAACTTTCCTGCTGTGCGGTCTCAGTTTGCTGATGGACAGGACCAAAATGCGAGAATCAACATAATTCTTGACTATTTTGAAAAAAATCAAGCAGATTTATTAAATTTATTAGAAGCTATTCAAGAGCGTAAGCCTGAAACTTACAATAATTACTTTAACAATATTAATAAAACTAATAAAACAACTTTATCTCTCTCTAAGTTAACGCCAGAGAATTCAGATATTGAATTAATTGACAAATTAGAAGATATATTTTCTCAACAAGATGACTTATTTTGGCAATGTGTCAAGCAAGTATATCAAGATTTTTTATTGCAACTAAACGAACCTAATTTAGACTTTGAATCAGATAATTCAACGTCATATTTATTACAGTTAGAAGATTGGCCACAAAAGACAATTATGCTAGAATTTATTCCTCGGTTACTTGCGTATTTATCAACTAAATATAGTAATCAATATCTAGAAACTGTGCGGATTTTAAAAAAGATAGCAAGGGAATATATTACAGAGGATGATTTTACAAAAGCCTTAAGGAATTTCAAACAAGAATATTTAGATATAAATTATTATTTAATAATTGAAATTAAAGATAGCCAATCTCATCCAAATTTATTCCAAATTTCTGGTTGGTTAAAAACCAACATTGCAGATTATTTAAAACCTTTAAAGAATCAGCATTTAAATTTAAGTGTACAAACTGAAGAGAAAAAGACACAAGAACAATATTATGAAAAAGAAAATATTGAAGAAATTGTTAAAAATTTTATAACTCAAATTACTGACATTAAGGAAATTAAAGAGTTAATTATTGAATTTTTTCTGCCTTCGTCTTTGTTCCACTGGGAGGTGGATAAATGGAAGTTAGATTCGTCGGATAAAATTTGTTTAGGAATAGTACATGAAGTCAGAATTCGTTCTTTAGACCGTCTGAAACCCACGTATCAACTATACAAAAATAGATGGAGAAAGAAATGGAGAAATATTACACGATGTGTTAGTCCACCCCCGCAATTTTTAACCAGTGATATAAACTGTGACACGAATACTCTAATTGGTCAGTTAAATGATGAAATAATTGTCGGATTGAAATTGACATCGGCTCTAAAATCCAGTCATGAAGATATTGCTTTAGCTTTATACTATACAGGAACACCGATCGCTCTGTGGTTTAGAAGTGAACCGCCAGAAGGTAATGGCAAAACTGAACTTGATACTTTATTACAGCATGACTTATTAGAACTCTCAAAGCAAGTACGTAAACAACGTTCTCAGCCAGAACGCCATATTTCCCTAATCTGGGATGACCCAAACCGTCTAATTCCTCACTATCAACTCCAATGAACAACTGGAAAATCTTTCAAAGGGAGAGTGATCCCCACAATGAAATTCAACGCCTACCTCCCCCACCGAGTTGGCGCAGTTTCAGTTCGACAACAACTACAGAAGAGGAAAAACGAGGGGCAACGTTTCAAATCAGAGATGAAGAGGTAGAATTGGTCAATGCCGCTCTTTACCTACGCCGTCCTTTGTTAGTTGAAGGAAAACCGGGGACGGGGAAAACCTCCCTTGCTTATGCGATCGCATATCAATTGCAATTAGGCAAGGTCCTCCGTTGGAACATCACAACTCGTTCTACGTTAACAGAGGGTCTTTATAGTTACGACGCAGTCGGACGGTTACAGAGTATCAGGAACCAAAATCAGGATTCCCAAGACAAGTCAGATGATATTGGTAAGTATGTCCGATTAGGGGCAGTAGGCACAGCTTTATACCAAAGTCAACAGCAACAACCCAGAGTTTTGCTCATAGATGAAATTGATAAAAGTGATATTGACTTGCCCAATAATCTCCTGCATATTTTTGAAGAAGGGCAATTTGATATTCCCGAATTAGCTCGCATCAAAAAACAGCAACCTCAAGTCACAGTATTTACCGCAGAAAATGAAGAAGTAGAAATCGAAGGGGGGAAAATTGCTTGCGGGTCCTTCCCCTTTGTGATTCTGACGAGTAACGGAGAACGGGATTTTCCCCCACCTTTTTTACGTCGCTGTATTCGCCTGACCATGCCAGAACCTGATTCTGAACGCATCCAAAAAATTGTTGAGGCTCACTTTCAAAAAGAACCAGATATTTTAACCAAAGCCAAGCCGATTATCGAGAAATATCAGGAATTACAAAAGCAAGGACAATTGGCAACTGACCAGCTATTAAATGTCATCTATCTCGTCACTAGAGAAGATTTTCCTGAGATGGATAAAGATAAGTTTGTAGAGAAATTATTACAGTATTTATCCAACTTGGTTTGAGAGGAGATATGTCTGCACCGTCAGAGGACCTTAAATTACCAGCAGGAGAAATTAACCTAACGGCGCAGCAGTTAGCAGATATTATCTGGTTAATGGTGCAAATCAAGCCGTCGATGGATACGGCTGAAGTCCGAACTAAAGATTCTTCTCCATCCACCCCATCATCTCCCCAACATCCTGAATCCAGTACTGTTTCGGAATCTGTTGAAATAGTCCAAGATACTACCCCTGCCTATGTAGATTCTCCCCCTAATCACCCTGCATCGCCAGGATTACTACTGAAAATTACCGATCCTTTGGCACTGAGAAATACTTTAGCATTGGGGCGATCGCTCCGGCCGTTAATGCGAAAAGTACCTTCTATAACGGAAATGGTTTTGGATGAAGAAGCAACCGTCACCAGCATTGCTGAAGAAGATCGCTGGCTGCCTGTGCTTCAACCTGTGTCTACCCGATGGCTAGAAGTCGCTTTAGTCATAGAAGAAACAGCAAGGTATCCCCTGTGGCGACAAATACTCACAGAATTTCAACAACTTTTAGAGAGACACGGGGCATTTCGTCATGTGAGCCTATGGCATTTAAAAATAGACGACGAGGGCAAAATCCAACTTTATCTCAAAAACCGTCAAGCCAGTTTCAAAGAACTGAACGACCCTAGTGGTAGGCGTTTAATTTGGCTAGTGAGTGACTGTGTATCACCAATTTGGCACAATGGCTCTTTACTAAAGGTGTTGAGAGATTGGGCGAGAATTCAACCAGTCTCCCTACTTCAGTTATTACCAGAACGGTTATGGTCACGGACAGCTTTAGGCTGGGGACTTGAGGTGAAATTGTACTCAGAAAATCCTGGTGTCCCCAATGCTAGGTTATTAAAAACCCGTCAACCGATAGACAAAAAGTTCAATTCCCCGCAAGCTTTGACCTTACCCATTGTCACCTTAGAATCCTTGCCCATGAAAAACTGGGCCAAAGTTTTAGCCGGGATGGGTGGAAGTCGGACACCTGGGTTAGTGTTTCTGCCAGAAGAAATCACACCTTCAGCTAGTGATGAGGAAAATAACCAACTTTCTCCCCAAGCTAGGGTAAGTCGGTTTCAGGCAGCAGCCTCCCCTCTATCTCGTCAGCTAGCGCGGATGATGGCAGCAGTCCCCGTTAGTTTACCTGTAATTCGCCTAATTCAGCAGACCCTATTACGTGACTCCCAGGCAGTGCATCTAGCAGAAGTTTTTATGGGTGGATTGCTCAGGGTAGATGAACAGGTGAACTACGAATTTTATCCTGGTGTGAGAGAAGAACTCATCAAAATCACACGCAAAAGCCAGACCATTGACGTGATTCTCTGTCTTTCTGAATTTATTAATCGAGAATTGCAATTAAGGCAATCAGTTAAAAATTTTGATGCCATGTTGTTTGATCCCCATGTAAAGGTTGACCCGGATTATTTACCTGTTGCTCAGATTACGGCTCAAACTTTACAGCTATTAGGTGGAAAATATGCTGATATGGGTAAGCAAATTCAGGAGAAAGTTACGTTATCTTCAAAAACGATTACTTATTCCTTATATGGTGGGTTAGGATTAGCTGCGAAAATTCAGGGTTCTCTTGCTGAGAAATTTGAAACCGTCACAATTAACCGTCGTGGGGAAATTATTAGTTCTTTAACTAACACTGCTCCTTACTTTACTGAAACCATAGCTCCAGGTATATTACTACATATGGTGTCTATTCCGAGTGGGAAATTTATGATGGGTTCACCACCAGATGAAGCCCAACGTTACGATTCTGAAAGCCCTCAGCACGAAGTCAGGATTCCCCCCTTCTTCATGGGCAAGTACCCCGTCACCCAAGCCCAATGGCGGGCTGTGGCAGCTTTAAAACAAGTAAACTTGGAATTAGACCCTGACCCATCGCATTTTAAGGGAGATAATTTACCAGTAGAACAAATTTCTTGGTATGCAGCGGTGGAGTTTTGTGCTAGGGTATCAAAATATACCGGACGAGACTATCGACTTCCTAGCGAAGCTGAGTGGGAATATGCTTGTAGAGCAGGTACGACAACTCCATTCCACTTTGGTGAAACTATTAGGGCGGATTTAGCGAATTACAATGCTAAGGTCACTTACAGTGATGAGCCTGCAGGTAAGTCGGAAAATAAAACAACGCCAGTAGGGAGTTTTAGATTTACCAATGCCTTTGGGTTGTATGATATGCACGGCAATGTTGACGAGTGGTGCACCGATCATTGGCATGATAGCTATGTTGGTGCACCATCGGATGGTAGTGCATGGATATATAAAAATTTAACGGATAATTATTCTCGGCTGCTGCGCGGTGGTTCTTGGGTCAACGATCCGTGGAGTTGCCGTTCTGCGGAGCGTGGCAGGGGCGCGTCGGGCGCTAGGCTCGACTTCCTCGGGTTTCGGGTTGTGGTTTCCGCTGCGAGGACTTAATTCTTTGTCCCTGTGATGTCGGTGACGATGTCCGAACATCAAACTGGGTAGGGTAGTTTGGTAGGTGTAAACTGAACAGTTACCCAACTCTACAAAAAACCAAGTATTTTGGCACTACTCACTCCATAAAGATAACGGGAAACGTCAGATTGGTAATCATGGGGCTAGTTCATTAAGTAACCGAACAGAAATATTTACAAACCAGCCCAGAGTTTGTGTAATTAATTCTGCTCAAGTAGTTACTATCGGTCATCTATCTCTTGAATTTATAGATAACTCCCATCAATTAACGACCAAACGACATAAATATTTGCTACAATATTGCGTTTACCTTATAAAAGGTTACTTCAAAAGAGCCGCACCTAATTAAATTGGTTCTGACCAACTTTTGGTGAAGCCAAGGACAGGGTAATTGCTGTACAAAGTAAACTCCTCTAGAGGTAAAAGCGATCGCAAGAAGGCGGGCACTTTGTACTACGCAGAAACTGCGGCTATTCAGAGCAGCAGCAATGCGGTTCAGCATTGTGTAGACTGGTTTTATTGGGAGATTGAGAGAAAAAGTGCCACGATAATTGACGGCTGATATGGTCAATACACTTGACGTTGAAGATAAAATTCTGGAACTGCCAGAGATTGATGTGGTTGATGTACTGGACTTGGGAGGGCACTTTCCCTCAATGTCAGGTGATTTGATCATCTCAAGTCGTATCGTCTGAAGATTCAGCCAAAGTTCTGGAGTTGTTTGCAAGGCACACGTCAAAATCAAAACCTGAACAACCAAAAGCTATGTAAATTTTCTAAGGCTTGGACGGTTTCAACTTAGGTTGACTCAGTTAGAAAAATACCTGAGCTAATTTTTGGTGTCAATTTTTTCAGTGAGTACTAACTATTTGCGTTTGTCCAAAGTCCAATTGCTTAAGTATCGAGATCTTAATACTGATTAGACAGCTAGGGGTTATATTGTGGTTCTGCTGCCTCCAATATTGCAACTTGTGCATTAGGTGAGGAATCTATAACTACTACTCCCTCAACAGACCTATCTTTTAAATCAGTGGCTGTTTGAATTTGCAAGATTCCATTTGCCCGAGTATGAGATCCCAACTCCATCTTTTCCATATTGGCATCCAGTTTACCATAAGAAGTACGGTGGAGCACGGCAAACGCATCTAAAGTATAAAACCCTATAACCACAATGGTTTCAGAGACTGATCAAAAATCCTATTTTTTGATCAAGATCCTTACCCAGTGAGCATTTCAGAAATAAGATGCGTTTGCCCTGTACAGTGGAGCCATTTATTCTAAAGTTTCATCGGTGTTAGACAGTAATAGGCTGTCAACTTTCAGCCTTTTTAGGAGGTGAAATTTCCGACTAAATATGTGGTAAATATTTAAATTTTACATAGATATTGTATTCATATTAACAGAATGATTGCCTGAACTAAAAACGCAGAAAGTCGGTGAAAATTAACACACCCCTCGTGGAGGGAGCGATCGCGTTGAGCTATTGGCACAACAAATTATCGAAATGAAGATCATCCCTACATCAATCCTACTGCCATTTTGATTACCATTCTGAAAATTAGATTGTTATATTATATGGAGTTACCATTCTAGTGAGGCTATTGGATTTGTGCGAGATGATTTGCATGGAGTGGAAATTAGTTATAAAGAACTACAGCAATTGACTAATTTACCTGTTAATAATAAACTGGTGATCATTTCAAGTCCTCTGAAACAAATGGCGACCCAATGGCTCTCAAAAGTTCGAGGTTCTGAAGGAGCAACAGTCGTCTTCATAGGATTTTCCACATTGGTTTTTGCTTACTTACTATTTGTGTTATTTGTCAAAATATTTGTTACCTGGATTACAATTCCTGCGTGGGCATTATTAATATTGTTAGGTTTTTGGTTTTGTGGCATTCTCCAAATAATTTTATACTTTCTTTGGAGACGCAAAAATAATCTACTTAGAGTTAATATAACTCACTCTCTACAAATTCTCCTCAAAGAGGTTGATCGATACAATGCTATAATTAAAGCTATAGATATCAATGATCAAATCGAGGCGGCTGGCAATCTGGAAGTAAGTCTTCAGGAAAGGGAGAAAATTATCGCTGCACTCAAATTTACAAGATCTGATTTAGTCCGCGCTTTGAAGACAGAACGGATTCTACGAGAGAATAAGAGTTTTATCCTGAGTAATACAGAGCTATTTGCCAATAATTTAGCTACTTTAGCCACGATGCAAGTTACTGAGCAGGCCACAGAGCATGGACGATTACTGAATGAGGCATTACAAATTGCCTTAGATGTCCAGCAGGAAATGAGAAAGTTACAAAGTCAGCACTAATACGATAAACCTGGGTTTAGCATAAAGATACTCAACTTAGAGATCGCACACTAGTATGGACTGGAAAGAAATCAAGGGTAACTGGGTCATAGTTCCCCCCAACCCCATTGGGATCGTTCATTTCTTGGGAGGTGCCTTCGTCGCTACTGCACCGCACCTGACCTACCGTTGGCTGCTAGAACAATTGGCAGCTAAGGGATACGTGGTGATTGCCACACCTTTTCTCAACACCTTAGATCATTGGGCAATTGCTAAAACTGTACTTCTAGACTTTGAGCGTACCCTACTACGCTTACAAGAATCCGGAGAATTACGCAAGCTTTACCTCCCCATCTATGGCATGGGTCATAGTATGGGTTGCAAGCTCCACCTGCTGATTGGTAGCCTCTTGGGAGTTGAACGTGCAGGGAATATCCTGATATCCTTTAATAACTACGCTGCTAAAGATGCTATCCCCCTCATTGAACAGTTCAATTCTCCAATGGCGATCGAGTTTACGCCTACACCCTTGGAAACTAACCAGATTTTGCAAAACATTTATCATATCCGGCGCAATTTATTAATAAAATTTAGCAATGATACCCTGGACCAATCAGCAACTCTCACCAAAATTTTACAAGACCGGTTCCTTGAGATGGTAACAATACAGACTTTGCCTGGAACCCACACTACCCCCTTAGGTCAAGAAATTAGCTGGCAACCTAGAGGAGCCTTTACTCCCCTTGATGCGCTGGGACAATGGTTCAGGCAGGAAATCTACCGCGACCTAAATGAACTAAAACGCACGCTGCTCTTGTGGTTAAATCCTCTTTCATTGCCGGAATAGCTAAAAGTTTAGCCATCGTACATAAATTATTTTTTAAATAATTATTCACTAACATTTTTCCTCGAATATCATGTTTCAAATACTCGTAATCGATGATGACCGGGCAACCCAAATACTCTTGAAAAGGATCTTAGAGAAACAAGGTTATAAAGTTATTGTTGTTAATAATGGAGATGAAGGAATTGTCAAGGCCTTGGACTGCCATCCAGCACTGATTATTTGTGATTGGATTATGCCAGGGTTGAATGGTTTGGAAGTCTGCCATCGAATTAAGAACGATCCCCATTTATCTACGACATTTTTTATTTTATTAACCTCTTTAGATTCAGTTGCCGATCGCGTTCAGGGATTAGATACTGGAGCGGATGATTTTATCACCAAACCAATTGAGCAAAATGAATTACAAGCACGAGTAAGGGCCGGTTTGCGGCTGCATCAGTTGAGTCGGGATTTACAAACCCAAAAGTTACTCTTAGAAGCAGAATTAGCTGAAGCGGCAGAGTATGTGCGATCGCTTTTGCCTCTACCGATGACAGAACCCTTAGGCATCAATTCTCGATTCATTCCCTCGCGACAACTTGGAGGTGATTGTTTTGATTACTATTGGCTAGATTCTAATTATCTAGCCATTTACCTGCTAGATGCTGCCGGACATGGACTTAAGGCAACTCTACCCTCTATTTCTGTTCTCAATATACTGCGTTCTCGTGCACTTAAAAGCCTGAATTACTATCAACCAAGTGACGTACTGAAGGCTTTAAACGACACTTTTCAGATGAACTATCAAAATGACAAATACTTTACTATCTGGTATGGAGTTTATAACCAAGCTAACCGACAGTTAATTTATGCTAGTGCTGGTCATCCACCAGCAGTTTTAGTATCAGCTAAATCCTCAAGTAACCCCGAAGTAAAACTCTTAAAAACCTCTGGTCTGCCAGTTGGTATGTTTCCAGAGGCAACATACGTTGATGGGTTTTGCAATATTGAAAAATACAGCACACTTTATATATTCAGTGACGGCGTTTACGAATTTACTCAATCAGATGGAACTCTTTGGAGCTTGGATGGTTTTATTAAGTTACTAGTGAACTGGCAGCATCCCATTGATTATCAACTCGATTCTCTCTTGAATCACCTAACCAATTTAAACTCCAAAGAGGCCTTTGATGATGATTTATCCATCCTTCAGATTAAGTTCGATTAATTAATTTGGGGAAAGTAAAACACTATTAAATGCATCTTGACTCGGAAATATTTCAAAGACTTTATCCATACTAGTTAATTCAAATAATATTCTAACTTGTTCATTGATTGAACAGAGAACTAGCTTGATATTTGCTGCTCGCAGGGTTTTAAATGCCAATACCAAAGTACCTAGACCAGAACTATCCATAAAAGTTACATCCTGAAAGTCCACCAACACAAGCTTGGCACCGCTTTCAAGAATTTCTGTAATCTCTTGTCGAAATTCTTGTGAGGTAGTAGCGTTAAACATCCCACTAAGTTTAATAACTTTTACCTGTTGTCTCATAATTGGGCCACTTTGATGATTCCGCTAGTATATACCAATAATAAGACATTTAAAGAAATCCTCACTACATTACCATTTGCCTTTGATTTAACTTTATTTGTAATTAACCAATATGCTTGAAAAATAAAGTATTTAATGCAACAGTTTCAAATTATATCATGAGTTAAAAGGCTATGGCTCTTGGGAAAGGCAATATTTCCATTTGTATAAAGGTTTATTAAAGTTAAGTTCTTGCTATTTTAGTATTCCCTGTATCCATAATTTTTTAACAAGGAAGCTACAAATTTTAGCTTACATTCCCCACCAATAATCCAAACTTTCCTGACCAGGGATGAAATTTATGTTAGCTCTACCGTAATTATTATGCTGAATTAACGGTTTGTAATAGGTGACTCTTAAGGCAAGATTAACAAGTAAATAAGCATGATTTTCCTTATATAGCAAGCCCCCTCGGTTTTTCGGATAACTTTAGCATAACAAGTACTGAATCAGAAGAGCGGGGGAGAGATTGATCTGTTCTCCCCTAATCTAAAATCTGACTTTTCCCGTTAAGTCGTGAAACCTCGACGTAATATAGGGCTTAATTCTCAACAAGCAACCTTTAATGAGAATCATTGATAAGATAATAGGACTTTGGGACGGAGGTTAGGCGGCGGCTACGTCAACGCTAGAATAAAAAGATAACGGTAAAAGTCAGGTGCTATAGGAGTTTCAGAGCTTTTTCTTCTTTTCCCCCCTGCCTCCTCCCTCACTCCTATGCTAAATGCATTTTGAGCACACTCCGAGGAGCCTTGCGAACTCTAGCTAAGATAGTTTCTCTGCCTAGACGCTGGCAGGCTTCAAACCTATGGCAACCAGAAAAGCCATAGTATTGTCCATCTACTTCTAATACATCTATGGGTACTTGCTGTCCAATTGCTGCTATTGATTCCATTAAAGCTTGGACTTTCAGGGGGTCATTCTGACGTGGTAGGGGACGACGAATCTGATTTAAGGGAATTTCTTGAATTTTCATCTCAGGGTTTTTGTTAGATTCCAACTTAATCATAATCGTTATGACTTCGAGTTGCTAGTATTAGTTATCAATAAAGTTAGATGGCAGTAGGGATTTATCCCTTCTGACGACTAAAGCAAGCACGGGTTGGAGACCTGACTTTTCCCGTAATCTTTTCGTCGCGGAGATCCTGAGGCAGGAGGCAAAGAGGGCAGTTCTTGCTGGAGGGAAAAGAAGAAAAAGCTCGGAAACAGAAATTTTAGATTTTGGATTTTGTGAAGCAGCGCGGTCTTGGGGAGCCAGCGCGGTCTTGGGGAGCTAGCGCGGTCTTGGGGAGCTAGCGCGGTCTTGGGGGTTTCCCCCATGAGCGACTAGCGTGGTTTCCCCCATGAGCGACTAGCGTGGTTTCCCCCATGAGCGACTACTGTACCCTTCTCTACGAGACGCAACACGGAGCATCTCGTAGAGATAGACAAGAAGATACCCGTAGGGGATTTTAGATTAGGGAAATCAATCTCTCCCCTGCTCTCCTGCGTCCTTCAACGACCTTAGTGTGGCAAACAACTGACCGACTTTGTCTAAATCTTTATCTCCTGGTGTACACTCGACACCGCTAGATACATCAATACCATCAGGGCTAACTTGATTCAGGGCTACCAGAATATTATCTGGTGTGAGTCCTCCTGCTAAGAACCAAGGACAGTTAGGGTGGAAGTCTTTAAGAGTTTTCCAGTCTAAAGTTTTACCTGTACCACCTAATTGTTGAGGATGATAGGCATCTAACAGCAAAGTATCGACGTAGCTTGTATAAGTTATAGCTGTGTTTAAATCCTCAGAGGAACGAATTCTCAGAGCTTTAATAATTTCTATTTTAGGGAGAGATTGATGCAACTGGTAGCAAAAATCCAGTGATTCATCCCCGTGTAGCTGAATGCCAGTCAATCCCGAATCAATTACTGTTTGGCTGATTGTCAGGATACTAGAGTTAGCAAAAACACCTATTTTGTCCACAGCTTTTGGCAATTGTGCTACTGCTGCTTGAATTTGAGCCGTAGTGACATAGCGAGGTGAGGTGCGTACACAAATAAATCCCAGTGCCGTTGCGCCAAGGGAGGCGATAGCCGTAGACTGCTGTGGTTGAGTGATACCGCAAATTTTAACCCGCATTCAAATTACAAAAAATTAAGTTACTCTGCAAAGATCCTAAATTATATGATCCTGTAGTTAGATAAAACTTTTCATGTTAGGAGAAAAGGCTTGATTTCATCTATTTCATTAGCCGTAGCTGCATCTGTGCCTGCAACACCTGTGTGGAGTCCGACAGTAGCAATCATCATCAGCGTTAGTAGCCTAGTAGTTCTTTTACTAAGTTCGGTAATTAAACCTCCCCAAGTTGGTCCTAAGTTGCCCGTACTGTCTATAAGTATTCCCACTTTCATTGGGGCTATGGCTTTCGGCCATCTGATCGGCGTTGGTATTGTTTTAGGATTGACTAATATCGGTCGTTTGTAGATTTTAGATGGTTGGCGGTTGACAGTTAATGGTTAACTGTCAACAACCTTTGCGGTTTTTACCGATGTCCTGACTCTTTGCTTCCTCATACCAGAAACACCACAGCCCAAAAAAGTTTTAATCACTATTTTTGTTAATATAAACAACAATTTTTTGTATAATTTAACAATAAAAAAATAAGCTCACTCAGCACCGTGCTTGCGAACTATTAAAAATTTAGCAAATTAGTAAATTTAAGTACTTAAAATTACAATATGAATACTGAGGATGGCTCTACCCTGGAAAAAATTTTTCAAGCTATTACCTTGAATAGTAGCGAATCTGATGTAGAGCAAAAGGTGATAGTACCTTTACTGAGTGCGTTGGGTTACAACAGTGATGATTGGCAGTCCCAAGTGGTAATTCTGCAATCTAAACTTGATTTCTTGGTCGGCCAACCAGATTCAACACTAGTAAAACCCGTCTATCTGATTATCGAAGTTAAGGCCCCCGGTAAGAACATAGCCCATAGCCTGTGGCAAATTAATAATTATATGCGTTCTACTGGTGCGGTTTTGGGTCTATTAACTAATGGCTACACTTACCGTATACTATACAATTATGAAAGAAAAATTACAACTCTCGTTGAGTATTCCCAAGGGATGCTAGTTAATAATAATAAACTGTTTTATCAAATTTTATCCAAAAAAACTTATTTAGCCTTTACAAGTACTCTATATAAAAATCAACAAAACATTCGGTTACGGTTTTTAAATTTAATTTCCCAAGCAGTGGAGCGAGAAAGTATGTTTGGCTTATTTAAACCTAGTGAAGAGAAAAAAATAACACCAAAAACCATACAGGAATCTAAATCGATGATTATTACAGTATTTAATAACAAAGGTGGTGTAGGTAAAACTACAACAACTATTAACCTAGCTGCGGCTCTGAATAAGTTAGGTAAGCGGGTATTACTGATTGATATTGATGCTCAAGCTAACCTAACAACTGGCTTAGGAATTGATCCTTTAGATGATATTGAACAGCGAGGGAAGAAAGATATTACTCATCTATTAACTGAACCCAAGACTAAATTAGAAGATGCAATCATGACAACAACTTGGGGAGATGTTAGGTTAGATTTGGTGCCATCGCATATTCGCTTGAGTCGCATGGAAACGACTTTAAATCAAACAGTAGATAGCGATCGCCTCCTAGCCAAAAAACTGAAAAACCATAATTATGACTTCGTACTCATAGACCCGCCGCCTTCCTTTGGTAAGGTTAACAGCATATCTTTAATGGCATCATCTGCTATTCTGATTCCTACCCAGTTATCAGCATATGCCATTAGAGCATTGGAGTATGTACTAGATCGGACCAACGAAGTAGAGCAGTTAAAAGATGAAGCCCTACCAATTTTAGGTATAGCAGTTAGTATGTACGACCAAAAATCATCTATCTATAATAAGTCAATGCTCCTCAGAATTGCCGAGATTCTAGACAAGAGTAATGGCAGTAATAAAGTGGAACTTTTCCCAGAAACCACTTGGGTTCCCCGCTTGAATATCGTTTCGATTTGTCAAGATAAAGGCTATCCCCTATATCAAGGTGAATTTGATGCTAGATTGACATCTCAAGAAAAAGAGGCCGCACAGAAAGTACTAGAACGCTACACGAATTTAGCTGAACATTTGCTCAAAATTACCTCAGGAGATGCCAACAAGAATGGATAGATCAGAACGTCGCGCTCGGATTCGAGCCAATTTGGGCATTGAACCGATTAATCATGGTCAAGTTCATACTTTCCAGATTGCCGTTTCCGAATCAGACCAGCAAAATATTGCCCTAGAAAGACTTCAGATCATAGAAGATACCCTCACTCAACACAAAAGTAATTTAATTCCTCTAATTGTGCGACGGACACAGGCATACAGCGAAGAAGAAGAATATGAAGTTGTCTATGGTGCTGATTGGTGCCTAGTTGCCAAAGAACTGGACATTGAGAAACTCTGGGTTTGGGTATTTGATCTGACAGATGAGCAAGCTGCAGCGACCAAAGCAGAAATGCAGCAGTTGTTTGGGGAATCAAGTTCTACCCCTGGTGATCTGGAAAAATTACTTGAGCAGAAACTCCAGCCAATTTATACCAAACTGAGAATAATAGAAGAGAAAACAGCAACCCGATCCTTAGAGTCGGAAAAACAAGTAACCCCTGATCAGTCGCTGAACAAGATTACTGAGAAAATAGAAACCCTGTCCTTGGAAGTGAGAGAACTGATAAAACTACTTAAGCCCCCTGATAAGCTGAATTTATGTACCGCAACCAAGGACGAAATCTCAGATGCTTTGGCTCAAGCTGGGGTAACACTTAATTTTAGAAGTGCAGCCTGGAAAGCCATTGAATATTGGCGACAACCAGGGAGAAATTTATCTTGGGATAATCTGGAAAAATCCGCTGGATCTGGCAGAGAACCCTACAATATCAAAAATTTTGGCTCGGCAACTTACGATAAGTTAAGGGAAATCGGCAATATACCTAATTTGTAATATCTACCCATGCACACCATCCTCGTCCCCCAAGGTGCAGAGTATCAAGCTGTATGTCGGGGACTAAATCAAGTCAGAGGTTCAAAACCAACGGTGGTGGCGATCCCTATGGGTGTACAACCCTTACGCCAATACCTCCAACAGTTGGCTTTCAAGGGTAGGGAATTAAAGAAGAGCCAAAAGGCTTGTAAAATAGGGGTCGGAAGGAGGCAGTGAAAATAACCAGGGTGTAAGGATTCAAAGAGAAGACATGGTCAGAAGAAGAAATGAAGAATTAAGAGAATGGACCCGAAAAGTTATTGAAAAAATGC
>Ga0209208_10007102_pt1 | contig 15296 bp, 19 predicted proteins | sample S1TSphfallax_3_FD_187694 | JGI IMG/M metagenome (GOLD analysis project Ga0209208, IMG submission 187694) | Host-associated microbial communities from peat moss isolated from Minnesota, USA - S1T2_Fd - Sphagnum fallax MG (SPAdes) (version 2) | ecosystem: Host-associated > Plants > Peat moss >...
ATGCTATGAAATAAAATAATATTTATAAAAAAATCATCTAAAAATTGAGAATATTTTAAATATATATTCCATTTATTCTCATAATTAAATTCTAAGCACTCTGTTTGTATAAAGATAAATTATAAATTATTCAATAAGTTGCAAGGTATATGTTTTTTCACATCATTTAGAAAAAGAAAGTAAGTAACTTCCCTTGAACATACTGGCACAGTTCAATGGACGTGCTTTTGAAGGTTTTTTTGAAGCTCAGAGATTTCACAACTTTTGAAAGTTTCTGAACACTTTGAGATCGATGAACTCACGGTCAATCTGAAATCGATGAACTCACAGTTTCAACGTCAATCTCTTGAGAACCCAATTGCGAATAAAAGCAAACCACGCATCAAAACACAAAATCAGAATCAGAAATCAACGAGAACATGGCAAGAATCATCTGCGGCGAAAACGTGATGAAGCTGAACGACCATTCCTTTTCCCGGAGACCCGCCATCTTTTTTTCTTACTGGCCATTGGATCCAGGATAATGCTCATCTCGACCGTCCAAGTGGAAATCGCAAGTAAATTGTTCAGTCGCGCCATACGTCCGGCCACACACTTTTACTCTAGATCCTAGTCCCCGAAAACCCGCTTTGAACCGTCCGATTATCCTGTAGCAAGATCGGTCCGTTGAATTTAACTACAGTTAGAAAACTGTAGTTAAAGAGGGTAAAACGTAAAAAGGCCTGGTTCTGTACCATTGGGTAATGAATTTACTAGTGAGTAAAATCAAAACTTAGGTAACTGAGTTTTACTTTATTCAGCCCGATCTATTCACGACGCTATTAGTCCACGTCGCCACATATTTCGATCGACTAGACTCATGCGCAGCCACGTGGTCGAACCAGAAACAGAAGCCGATGATCGATCGACTGATCGATCTGACACGTGGAATGGGTTTTAAATTGAGATTAAAGAAAAGCGAAAAGGTCGAAATAAGTTAAAAACAAATTAGCCACAGGCCGCCGGGTTTGCACTGGATCGCGGGCCGGGTCGCAATATGGAGACCCGTACTTGCATCCACCCTTTCTTCCTTCCTTCGCCTGACTGCACAACTCCGGCGGTGTCGCACCATCTGTCTTCCTCCGCCATCGCTGGCTTGTCGCTGCGCCATCAGTTAAGGTTTTTTCTTGCCTCTGCGTTCTTCTGGAAACATTTGGATCTACTGCATCATACTTATATCCTCTCTCTCAGATTTTAAAAAAAGAACTCGCCGTCGTCTGTTTTGCGATTGTTGTGGCTTTTTGAAATCGAAGGGAGCGAGTGAAGCTCCATTAAAGCCTTCTGTCCCATTTCCCTGTTCCCTGCTTGATGCAATTGAACGCAGGCTTTGATTCTGCAGCTTCAAAGCACACGAGTATTGTTCTATACCGTTGTTGTCGCAAGAGGAGGCTTCCCTCGCCTATTTCCTCATGAATCGTCTTGTCTCAGGTGGCCCCCGTACAAAGTGAAGATTCGGTTTCTGCTTGCGAAGCCATCGCTTATTACGGTCCAGATTTTCAAACTCTATGTTTCACTGGGAGCAATCTCGCCACTGAAATCGCATATTGAACCGAGGTGATTTCGATTGTGAAGTTTCTTGACTGCTGCACTGGCGTTGAAGAAGATTTTCTTTAGTCACAGATCAACATTTGCGGCCTTGAACAGCATAGCTATTAGATAGATAGCTCTGCAATCATGGATATCATGTGCTCGTCTTTCACGTGGTTGCGTTCTCGAATTCTGTGAAGTGTTTGTCATAGTTATAGTTTAACATGGTTCTTATTTCTTGACAGTTGATCATCATGGGATCCTGGGAGGAGATTGCGGTGAGATGGACGAGTCTGAAGATCTTGAAGCTCATGGAGACAGCAGTTTCCGTGCCTGCATGGGAGTATTTTTCACTGGTGTCCTTGTTGACATTAGCCTGGCTATATTTTGTTCTGGATTTTCACTTCCTGGCAGACTTGCTGTGCGGTCTGCGAGGTGATCCAATCCGCCTGTTCTACAACTCCAAGTCGAAGATCCCAGCTCAAGTTTTGCAGCAGTGCAGGGTCCTGAAAGAGAGGTGCATTTCCATCACTTTCACTGGCAGCAGTGATCAACTAATTAGAGCAAAACAGATAAACTTCTGTTGCAGCCTGATGTGGTTTTGTATCATGGTTGGAAACTGCAATTTACATTGTGACCATGTTTGGCAGTTTTGCTCATGGTTTGACTCCAAATTTCACTCCTAGTTTGATCCACAAGTGCTGTTTGATGCACCCTTTTGTGATGCTAAACTGTTGTCAGTCTGTGCAAGAGGGACTGAGAATATATCTTCCAAGTTTCTTGTAATCTCAATTGATACTGAATGTTTTGTTTGTAGAACCAGGGAAGGGTTTAGGGTTTACGGTGCTTTAGTATCGTTTGTAGTTCTGGTTTTTGCATAATTGACGATGATGTTCTGGTGCACTGTCTATCAGATATGTTGTGACACCATGGCTAAGCAGTCCACATCTACAAACTCTGTTTCTCCATGTCAATGGCAGACCACCTCCTGTCAAATATGACCGGTACAATAGCAGATGATACTCTCTTTTGCATATTATGGATCCAGGTGTTTGCAACCCTGCAGGATGTGAAACCATACATTTTGTATTTTCTTTTGCCCAGTTATGTGTATTGATCACCATATGTTCAGATGTTTGGAAGTATTGCAAAAGTTGCTCTGGTACCGGTCTTGCTTCAGTATAGATTGTTTGGTTGATCATACAAATAAAGTGTTGTTGTGGTATGGGGTGGAATGTATATTACAGACAGCTCTACAGCACTGCAGATGGGGGTACTATAGGTTTGGACTGGGTTATATCCCCTCATGGTAAGTCTGCTGCTCAAAATTGTTGAAAGGTCCCTTGGTTTATTTGCAGTCAGTAATTTGATGATGATTCTTGTGAACTGACATATATGCTGAGCAAATTGAGATGTGGAGAGAAAGTGGATTGCAGCTGTTGATGGTGTGGGGATCACAAGTGCTCCACAGAGCTCAGCCTCGGATGAAACTCCGATGGTTGTCATCATCCCTGGCTTGACAAGTGATTCTGATGATGCGGTAAATTTACAGGACACAAGACCTCGTCCAAGTTATGTACTATTTCAATCACAGTACAATGTTAGGATCAATTCTTTTCAGTCCTGTTTTGTGGAGATATTCAGCCACAATCTCAAATTTGGGTCAAATGTGTTCATGGCTTATGCAATGGGTGAATTTGGTGGGAACAGTATGTGAAGCACATTGCATATTCCTCAGTTATGAAGGGCTGGAGGACATTGGTGGCCAATCATCGGGGACTTGGAGGTGTCTCCATAACGGTGAGTGCCAAGATCTGTTACTTTAGAAGTGACAAGCTTTGGAGCATGCTCAAGCTTACAACCAGTCCAGCAGTGGAATGAGCTTGGTGCCCTTCATCTGCATGGACACAAATGAAGTAAAGATATTTGTTTATCCTTATAGGTCATAGGATATGATTAAGAGAGGAGCAAAATCTGTTAGTGCCCAACCCTCTTCATTTATCTATTGTTGTGGGCTATTCACCTAGTTAGGGTCTCTTTGGTCAAAGGATCAACAACTGAATTTCTTTCTTGAATGCTTGGTCCAGTCAGACCGGTTCTACAATGCTGGATGGACAGAGGATCTGCGGACAATCATCCATTATGTGCATGAGAAGTATCCACAAGCACCTCTTTTTACAATTGGGACCAGCATTGGTGCCAATATACTAGTAATTGCTAACTGACCACCCCACATCCTTCTTGCTCCATTTGCTATCAAGAACATGTTCACATGAGTTTGTGATCTTTATTTCTTTTGCAAACTGGTCAAGTGCAATGTTTAGAAGTGCACACTGCATTTTGTTGGAATTGTTGTTGAATTGGGTCATTTGACAGCAAATTAGTTGATGGGAAATTATTTCACTTGTTTGATGCACTCTCAGATCCTTTTGGGAGCATTGTGCAGGTGAAGTACCTGGGAGAGGAGGGTGCAGCTACACCTGTTGGTGCTGCAGCTGCTGTTTGTTCTCCTTGGGATCTCGTGGTATGTCCAGATTTACAGTCATCCTGAAGGAAATAGGTAGTATAGGTGTTGCATGTGACTGGATGCTTGTTGTAATTGGAATTGTTTGGTGCTTATTGTCTTTCTGATGTGCATGGTGGCGGCGGTGGCAGGTGTGTGACAGATTCATGTCAAGGAAAACAATTCAGAAAATCTACAACATGGTTCTGGCAACTGGACTGCGTCAGTATGCTAACAAGTACCTAACCTACACCTTTTAATCCAAATGAATTGAAAAGGTGTGTTGGAAACTGTCAATCTGATTGTTACTGGCTCAAATTGCCAAGTGATTACTGTGGGATGGAAGCTTGGTACTTGTTTGTTTCCACTCGGACTAATTCCATTATTTTTGGAGGAATCCACTGATTGTGTTGCACTTGGACATGTGTGAAAGGCACCAGAGTGTTATGACACGCATTGCAGATTGGGACCTCCTAACCAAGGTCAGTGAACAGTATTGCTTGATTTTCAGTGTAAGGGTGGTGAAGACATTTTGGTTCTTAGTTTCCCTTTTGGTGTCAATGTGACAGAGTAAAACTGTTCGTGATTTTGATCAACATTGTACTCGGCACACTGGGAAGTATGAGGTATGGATCAGCATTCCTGCTTGTAGAATTTTCAACTGCCTTGAAATTGACAAAGAGTTCCATGATGGTTTAGGAAACTTCATAAGGGTGAAATGTGACATACTGCTGTTAGCACATTGTTTCCTTACTTTAGTATACCTCAAGATACAACTTACCTGTGGCAATAAACTTTGGGCATTGCCAGTACTCCATTGGATGCAAAACATTTCTGGTTTATTGCTTTATGTAATGGATTGCATTGAGATTCTGTTTTGTTCAATATGGAGAGCAGACTGTGGACACATATTATCGGCATTGCAGCAGTGCCTACTACTTGGCAAATGTGGCAGTTCCTCTCCTCTGCTTCAATTCCTTGGATGACCCAGTATGTACAAAAGAGGCTATACCCTGGGATGAATGCATGTAAGCTGTTGGCCTTCTTTGTGCTCCATCAAGGATATCAGATAATTTACAAAAGTAAATGCTCCTGAATACAGTCAGCAGTTCTGGCCTTTGTAACAGTAGGGATGGCATGAAAGAAGAAAGAAATCTGACCTTTCTTGTTCTGTTAATGTTTAATGCATACAGTGCAAACCCAAATGTGGTGCTGGCAGTGACAAAGCATGGAGGTCATCTTGGGTTCTTTGAAGGCATAACAGCTCACAGTGTCTGGTACATCAAAACTTAATTGTCTCAAAAATTGGCTTAACATTGTGGAAACCCTATGGTGTCAAAAGACAGCCAAGCAATCTTGAGTTCACCTTGTCAAGCTGTTAAAACAAAAGAATGTTTGGTGCAGGTGGGTACGTGCCTTGACAGAGTACATGACAGTAATGCTTCCAAGCCCTCTTATGCACAAACAATCGGAGGTAAAGAGCTCTTGGTTGATTGCTGTTCTCATGTGTTTCTTTATTATATGACTGTTGTGATAATATCATGCAGAAGCTATCAAAAAGCTCCTGCCAACCTGCATATATGCAAAGTATCAGATTCATTTTGGTTCTTCACAGGAATTTTGTTCATGAACTCTGAGTTTTGTGGCTAATGAGCAGATTGCTGTCTCCAACTTGAACACTGCACAAGGATCTGATCTTGACAAAGGACCATACTTGAGGATGTCAGATAGTGGTGAAGTGGCAGCAGAGGATTTGCAACCAGCAAGCTTTGTGAATACAGGTAACCTGGCCTGCATATTATGAGCGCAAACTGACCGTTCAGCTCATGATCAAAGCCACAGATATGACTATGCAGGGGGAATTGTTCTGGTTTTGGAGTCCCCCTGTTAGTCAAATGCACACTGAAGCAAAGCACATGGTGGGTTTGCAGGTTCATTAAACAGGAGGGAGAACTCTAGGGAGATTGCACTAGAGAGGGAAGACACAACCACAGGAGGAGGATTAGGGGAAGGAAGGCAAATCACTCCATCTAGGGAGAGAGGAGTGCAAGCTCAAACTGGTGGCCAGATCACTCTCTGTTTTAATGACCATTTCGAGATTATTGCCCTGCAGTCAGCCTTGTCACAGCTTCTGGGCCAGGTTTGCATGTTCACTCAAGACATCACTGTCCATTAGAAACTGCACTGAAATTTGTTGTAGAACAAAAGCTGTAGAGTGATGTTGCTTCAAAAATTCTCAGAATTCTATACATCTGGAGAGAACTGGTGCTGCATCTGGTTCTCCTGGTGTATAGAATTCCTCATCAGGCAAAGCTCCAGGGCATGACTGAAGAGTCAGGGGTCTGCATGTGTCTGAAAGTTCAGATGTTTATCTTCAGCTGAAATCTTCCTTGCTTCCGATGACATAGTGCTTTCCAGCTGCAGTTAAGCTTGGAGGTTATGGAGCATTCCAGTGATAATGACTTCACTGAGGTAAATAGATCTAATTTGAGGATCAGGCCAGAAGATTCTCTGGAAGTGGTTGTTGCAAACCATCTGAAGGGATCAGCAGTTTCAGCATTGCAAGCAATTGATATGCCTGTAACAACAGTGGTCAGATCTTCATTTACAGACCACAGGGGAGCAGTGATGACCTTGGCAGAGTCAAGGAACAAGTTTACAATCAAAATACCTGAGGAGTTGAGAGCTGTGAATGGACTTACAAGACAAGACAGTGCAAAAAAATTGTCAAACACAACTAATCAGAAGGGACCTGCCCAAAAAGACAGTGGAAGGCGTCAACTGGAGTCCAATGATCGTCTCTTGAAAGGACTCATAGGAGTGGGAGCTCAGAACAGACGAATGATGTGGCTTCTGGTTTATGTTGCAGTGGTGACATCATGCCCTCTTATTGGCTCAGCTCTGTTTTTTCGAGCACGTGGACGAATAGCAGCTCTTACAAAGCGTTTGCTCAAATAGGGCCCATACAAGAAAAACAACATATCCCATTCTCATGGATGCAGCTAAACACACAAGCAGAAATATGTAAATTTGCATTGTTTCTGACATGGATTCTTCACTAGGTGACACACTAGTTTTTGTAGTTTAGCCTTTGAGAATGCATGGTCATTGGTAACAGGTTGGCCCACAACCAAGATCATGAAATCATCAAAGATCAAATTTGAGGAAGACACAATGAAAATGGTATGGTGGAATTTACTGGAAAGAATTATCCACTATGTCCATCTCACATTCTCCTTAATGGTTGACGTTGTTCACTCATGAACAAAAATGGGAATGCTAATGATTATACTTCAGTGGAGGTAGTTGCTGCAATGGATATCATGAGTCAAATTGTAATTGAAATTGTGATTATAAAACAATGTAAACCTCAAAAGCACAAGTGTGAAAATAATTAATTTTTGACCCATGTCAGTTTTGTGGGTCAGTTTTGTTTGGTGCACTCGTATTTCAGCTTCTGAAATGGAGAATTTATCAAGATCAGACTGTCACTATACTACCAGTGTATTGACTCTTGTACAATATTTGATCTTTGTCATTTAAGGGTTGTTTGTTTTAGTTATAGGGTTAATTACATCAATTAAAATTGGGATGTTCAATTTGACTAATAAAGTCATGATTGATATTATTTCCATCAAATTGGTGTTTCCAAAATTTTGAAAATTTTCTCAATTTTAAGCAAAATTATTCTGAATTTTCAATCAATTGGAAAGGACTTTCTCTAAATTATATTAACATTGCATCTTTTAACTAATTCGTGTTGAATGTGAGATCATCTTTGGGTAATGGTTTTGTAAAACTTACACACAAAAAGTGTTTCTAGTAGCTGCACACTGAAGCATTTCTGCAGGTACCACATTCCAACTTTCATCAGGAACTGCCAGAATTCAATATGAGATATTTGCCAACCCCCAGTCCATCATTTCGTTGTTCTTTATCCCAATTGTAAACAAACCAAATTTTAGAAGCTTATCAGGAAACTGCCAATTAGTGTATTTCAAATCGAGCAATGCAAAATTAATATTGTATGAGAACATAATTCAAAAAGATTGCAGCCATGTGAAAAACAGAATTATTGCGATCAAGAGAAATTTTCATTGCTGTTGCATTACCTTCAACTCATCAGCTTTTCATTGAGGATGAACCGGTTTTCATTAATATCTTAAATGCATGTCAAATGGTAATGTTCTTGGGCACTTTATGCAGTCACCTGATCACCTCATATACCACCCATTTAAGTTCTTGAGCCCCATCTCCAAAATTCCAAAGGCTTTGTTTACAGAAAAGTTTTAATCACTGTTACTCGTGGATGTCTTATACTAAAAAGATGAAGAATATGAGAGTCCACTTTGTCATACACAATTAACAATACCTTTCTCCACAGCCATACATACCACTTGACAAAACCCCATCACCCCTCACTCTCTAATCCTTCTCTTTTTCGCACTGCCATCACTTTTGATGTCTGAAACTGTTTTCTGCTGCTTCTTGTTTGCACTGCCAATTCCTACTTTTCTCTCCTTTTTACTTTTCCCATTTGCAAGTGGGGACTCCTGAGATACCTTGATGTCACCTTCACTCCTATTCAACTGCTCAGATTGAAGAACTCCAACTGCTTTCCTCTTTGCCTCCCGAATAGCCTGCCTCTTCTCTTCCCTGCAGTCACATACCAAGGTTGACAAACAAATTTGTGGGATTCAAATCATAAGAATCTAAGATACATTAAAATGTAGAAGTGTCCAGAGTCTTGCTTGCATGTTGCATAGCCCAAGGAAATGGCATCAGCTCATAGAACTTGGAACCCAAGTGTAAGTGAATTTTTGCAGGTTTCAATAGTCTAACACACCTCACTCTAGAAATGTCTTCTGCAGATGGTAGATTTTTCCGTGCTCTTCTGTCTAGAAACACCTTCTTTGCCTTCTTTTTCTGGAGTCCATTCTGTTCTGCTACACCATCATTTTCAGTCATGGTAGTGTTGCCTTTGCTGTCCTCATTGTCAATATCACTAGGAGCACCCCCATCCAAAACCCTTTCTGTAATCACCTCCTTGGCATCCATTTCTTCTCCTGCAAACCAACAAATAAGAGTCATTCCAATGAAATTCTCAACTGGTCATTGGTGGATGGTTCCTGTCATGTCCAGCCCCACCTTTCAGCTACAACTTGTACATAGCAATCTAGGATTATGTGGAGGTGCACAACCCCCAGTTCATACATCCCCTCTCCTCTACAAGCCTCCTGGATTACAAAAAATCAAATGCCCAGAAGGGACATATGACTCTCACCTTCATCTTGAATACCATCTTGATCAATAGTTGAATTGTCTGCTTCATGTGCACCTTCAGCTGAATTCTCATCTCTTTTAACCTTGTTGCTAATCTTTTTCAACTGGCAGGATGCAAAACATGAACACAAAAACTGTGATGTAAGTCAATTTCAACAGTGGCTCCATTTACTTTCTTTCCACAAAGGCAGGAACAGCAAGTGGCCACACTCAAGTATGTAAAGTAGGAGGAAATTCAAACCTTCGCTACAAAAAAGCCATCCATGTTATGTACATGTGGGTAAAAACGTCTTGTGTTCTTCAGTGTATGATGGTACCGATGCTCACGGAATCTTGTGAATCTGTGAAACACCAGGAGGCCCAACAAACCATTTATCAAAGCACAGTTTTTTCCACAACTGAGTACTCCAGACAACTGCAACAAATCTCACCAGAAAAAATGATTCCTCTCTGTTCCTATCATCCACATTAGTCACAAGCTAACTGTGGGGACACTTTCGCACATGTTTGGAAGGAGTATACAGAAACATACCCTTCTCGTCCAAAGTCCAGACCACAAGGAACAAGCCTAACATCTCGTTTTCGAAGGGCATAGTCCACAACTGCCTCATTCTGCATCAGAGCACCTTTTTCTTAACAAGAGAAACAACTGTATTGCATGTGGCAAACACAATCTAGATTCACATCAACTTCATCCAACCACCATCCTCACCATATTGCAGCATAGCTCCTCAATCCATTACAGCATTCCTTCTTAAGTGACTAGAGTGCAAACTGAAACCCTTAACAAAATAAATTATTACCTCAGCCACCATGACAGAGCAAGTTGAGTACACAAGAAAGCCTCCTGTTTTGGAGTTTGCATCCACCATATCTATGGCAGCTAGTATTAGCTCCTGCCCAATAACCACCAAAGTGAAAAGTCAGAAACAGAACTCATCACTAGGCACTCTATACAGTAACATACAATAAAGAAGTAGGAACCAGAAAATTCTTTGGTGAAATGACATGATATTCATTGGTCTGCATCAAAATGTGAGCAAATACAGTACATTTTAAACAGAGTTGCAAAAAACAACAGAAAACTGGAAACAAACCTTTTGGAGGAATGAACACTTGTGAATATCCTCAACACTTTTTGTCACCTTTACTGATGCATCTTTTCCTACCACCTGCAAGAAAGTTGGAAGCACTGTGTCAGGATACCCTTTCATGCTCTTTAACACATGCTTGGTCTTTGTTTTCATCCTCAAAATCCTCACTTGACACTTTCACATAAGGAACTAAAAATGCAAGAATGATGTCAAATTCAGAGAAGACATTGTAAGATTGCAAAGAATCAAAAGAATGCACTTACCCCTGTTCCACTGCATGGTGCATCCAGCAACACTCGATCAGCTGAGTTGGCTCCTAATTTCTTTGGCAACTGTACAAAGACAACAATTTGAAGTTAGCTTCCTCAACTAATCTCTTCAAAAACAGAAATTCCAGCAAGGAAAATTATAAAGACCATCCTAGTGAAGACACACCACATAAGAAGGCAGATTTCTTCAGGCCTCACCTGACGACCATCATAATTGCAAATAATAGTGTTCGTCACTCCCATTCTGTGGATATTGGCTGACAAAGACTTTATCCTTGGTTCCTTCAATTCATTTGCAAAAATTACTCCTGACATGTGCCAAACCATCCAGAGACAACAATCCAGGTCAATCATGCATCAATTGATTCACCAGTCATGCCTTCATCAATTGAAAGTAATTTTGAGTTTCCCCCTCTTTGGCTCAAAATTAGATCAAATCATTTGCTATGTCAAGTGAGTACAGTGATTCAGCACATTTTCCTTAGGTTATTGTTACTATGCTTAACTCGATTTTTCCAACCTCTCTCTCTCTCTGCCACTAGAGGAAAGAACCATCAGTGTAACTATGACATGAAACCCATCATGTATCAAAGGCTCATGTAAACCACATGCCCTTGATCTGGTTTTGGTCTTCATCATGTGGATCCTCCTTACTATCAATATACTCAGCATCAAAACCAGCCAGCCAAATCTACATGCACACATAAAATGTCCTCACTCTAACATACACATTAACATCTGTCAGAAGTGCTCAGTACTGCACTTTCTGAGATCCTAAAAACTGAAGATCCAGGAAAACAAATTTTACACAGAGAGAGGAGCCATCAGTGTAACTATGACAAAGAAGTACCATCATACAGCCAGACCCTTTAACACAAAGAGACCTGACTCTGGTCATTCAGTTTCATCATCTGACACCTCTCATACTTATCTAACAATGGTATAGCAAAATCTAGCTGCTGTCCACAGAAAAGTCAGCATCTACATAAGTGGAAGCTTGAACAATTCTTCTACATCATAATAGAAAGGACATGGTAAAAAAAGCTGAGCCCAACCACATACTGGAGTGAGTGAACAATATATAAGCTCAAGGAATCACTCTAAATGTAACTTGTCACCAAAAGTTCTACGTAGAGCGATCCTCTAAATAAGTCTCAATGGAAATTAGATTCTCAAAGAAATATATTGGAATTGGAACAACAAGAATCTGATTAAGATCCCCTCAGACTTATGAGATTACAGAGTTCCAGCACAACACCAACAAGAATCCCATCATCTAAAAAAGGAATTTCTCAACAGAGTGTCCAAACACTTTGGACACTCTGTTCAAATTGCACCAGAATGATACCATACCTGTGTTTTTCATAAGTGCCGCAATGTAGGTTGTCTTCCCTCCCGGAGCAGCCCTGAAAGTTGTATGTTAGACAATATTAGAAATTTACAGAAAGAGGCTGCAACTGCAGAACTCAAAACAAATTGAATTGACCAACTACAGAATATCTGGAATTCAAAGGATGAGGTACACATACGCCATATCAATGACTCGCTCCCTTTCTTGAGGTGCCAATGCCATGACAGGCAAGAAGGAGGACCCACTTTGCAGCTGTCCAGCCACAAGATTAATAGTCAGTAGCACTCCTCAATATTTCAAGCATGGCAAGCTTGGGTGCTGCCGAGATCCCGTAACCCATAGTGAACATGCCTTACTGACTGTCAACATGAAGAGTCAAAGAAAGTCATACATGACAAAATACTACCGCACTGAACATGAGTATCCCAACAAGATCAGTCACAAAGAAGGCCTTTGTAGAAAAAATACCATGTAATGACCAGCCATATATTCCGGAGTTGCACCCACAGGAACCTGGGAGTCATACACAACGAGACCCACCTGCCAGGAAACCAGATCCCCTTTATTGCGATCAATCGAAAGACATACATAAATTCTGAGCTGGGCTAAACATGCAATCTATAAATCACAGTAAAGGCACAAATCCCACCCTGCATCAGGTAAGGGCAAGGAAAACAGTTGTATAATACTCACCTTAGTCCACTTCCCAAGAGGATCCAAATTTACTCCTCTATTAATCAGTACTTGGGCCAAATCTCGTCTCCGTGACTGGAAAGAACCAATGGAAAAATACATCACAACAAAATGAGTTCTGCTTCAAATTTCTGCTGTGCAAATGCAGAGTTTCTAAGGTCAGTAAAGGCAACTGTCATGTCCAATGGAGATAAAGACTCACATTAGAAACCCTTCTTGCTGGTATCCAAACAACAAATGGTTGGACAAGAAAATTAGGTGATCAAAATGTATATTATCTTCATAAGAGGAACAGAAGAAAAGAAATAACTTAAAAGCATACTCTATTGCTTGGGTGTTTGAAAAAGCTCTAAGTTAACAACACTGGATGATCAAGGAAGAAGATGGTCAAAGAAACTCCTAGTTGTCAGATTTTGTTGATAAAAACCTAGGAAGAAGCAAGAAAAACTTGTCCATTGAAAGAGTAGTCACCTTTAGAGTGTTGGTCCGCAAGCAAATGGGGCGTGGCTTCTCATTAGACTCCAAAAACTCAACAACTTCAGCTGCAGGGAACATCTGCATTCAATGCATGGATGTCAAAATGCACTGAATGGCATTGCTCACTTACCACATGAGATATCAGGTTGTGCAACACTGCACCACAAGGCAGGAATCAAAGGGTGATAAGAACTATTACCTGCAGAAATGTGTCAATAAGAAAGTCATTGTATCCATAGTAGGAGGCCAAATCAGCAGCCAGTTGTCTGACATAGTCAGTTCGTGCAACTCCCTCTGGTCGAAGAGCCTTGAAATTAGACAGCACCCTAACAACTGTCACAAGAAGCACACAAGAACGACAATCAGAGTATTTTTGGGTGACAATTCAAGCCAGTATTCCTGAGCTCACAAAATCAGAATCTTTCCAGGTATCAGTTCAAGCCAGTATTCACGAGCCCAAGAAGAAGCAGTTACATGCAGGATTCACTTTATCCAGTTGCCAACTCTTCTGGGTCATGCACTGTAGAGCCCACTTGAAAAAGGCTCTAAGAAAAACCCTAAACCCTAATCAAGGGTAGGACACTCACTGTCTTTGATGCGCCTCAATATGCTGGGAAGATCTGGTGGACCTTTTGCTTCTCGCTCCAATTCCTAAGGCACCAGAACAGTGATTTAGGAGTCAAACAGACTGACATTTTTGTCAAGATCGGAGGGATTCAAAGGCTTCACCTAGGAGGGCAGTCTTCCACACCCGCGTTTAGAGCACTGACAGAACATACCTCTGCAGTAGGGAGTCTGAAATCATCGAAGTCCCCTTGTATGTTCAACTGCATTCCTTCCTCTTTAGCTTCTTCCGCTTCCCGCATTTTCTCCTCATCCAGAAGGCGAGATTTCTTCTCCACTTCCAACTCTCCATCGTCCTCATCATTGCTGTCGTCTACAAAATAAAATAAAATAAAATAAGAATAAAAATTACTCCAACATCAACTCTTACACAGAAAGACTTCACAACGACCTCACAGGACCCACAGGCATTGAGACTCACCAGACAAAGATCCTGCTTCAAGAGAGATATCGGAGTCACCATCACCCCCGTCCCCATCTTCGTATTCATCTCCATCTTCATCATCATCATTATCTTCACTGTCATCATCGTCATTCTGCTTCGCCTTCAACCACTTCCTGTTCTCGTCAGTGAATCCCTGCTTACTACCTCCGGTCTTCTTCTTCGGCCTCAAGTCCTCGTCGGAAAACTCTTCACCATCGCTATCCATTGGCAGTTTCGCCAATTCCTTCTTAGGGCGTTCCTTACTCCCATGTTTCTGAATCTGGAACTGAGCTACGTGCCCGCCCTTCTTCTTGACCGGCGCCATCGCTGCAACCCGAAGAACTATGACACGGCTACGAGAAACGGAGCCTGGTATCAAAGAGATTGCCCGATCACGCCCCTGCTTTAGGGTTTGTAGAATTAGGGTTAGGATTAGGCTGCGAGCAAGAACGGCCGCCGTCGTAGGTACCTACGTGCAGACTCCAAACCAATGTCGTGCCCGGACCTGTATTTATTTATTTATTGGCTCTGCCCAAGGGAAGAGACTACACATTTGTGCAGGATTTGGACTTGGGGAATAAAATTTTGGGTCACTCGTTGGCCAATGTGGAGATGACAAGTGTTCATAAAATGAAAATTTTCACATGGATGTAATTTTTGGGTAGATGTAACCTTAAATACATTATGTTTTCGATGAAACTCTAAAATAGTTATGGGAACAACATAATCGCAACCCTTTTTACCATATAGCTTCAATGGTTGTAAGAGATGACATGCTTTATAGACTTTTTTTGAGCTTCAGTGGATTTTTTGTCTTTTCTTTTTATCACCAAACTACTAGAGGACTTTTCTTAGACTCCTTCACCTCTATACCAAGTTTCTATGAATGAAAACAATGGTGGTGGTGATGCACCTTCGCTTAGGCAAGGATTTAGATTTGTGTACATGCATGTTTTTTGGTCTAGGAGTGGATTACTCCTTCCTTTTGTTGTAGAAGAGAAGTGAAGAGGAA
>Ga0209208_10007103_pt1 | contig 15296 bp, 5 predicted proteins | sample S1TSphfallax_3_FD_187694 | JGI IMG/M metagenome (GOLD analysis project Ga0209208, IMG submission 187694) | Host-associated microbial communities from peat moss isolated from Minnesota, USA - S1T2_Fd - Sphagnum fallax MG (SPAdes) (version 2) | ecosystem: Host-associated > Plants > Peat moss >...
TGTTGATCAAACTTAGGTCGTTCCCGAACTAAAACATTACATTGGCTTGGATTTTGATTAAGAATGTTTAGATTTGATTATGTTTGTTAGGTTGACACCCCATCTTGAGATGCCCCTTCAAGAACTTGGCTTAGCAACAATATTAAAAGATTGTTAAATGCCACTTCTTACCAAATATTAATTAATTTGATGCTTAAAATGATTTTATTAAGTCTAATTAATTTCATAAAGATACCTTGTTGTTCTAATGTATATTTCATTTTCAATGTTGATTTGAATCTATTTTCAATTTTGATTTAAAGGTGTTCATTAAAATATTACAAAAAAACTTAATTGAAATTTAGTGGTTTTATGTTTCCATATTTGAATTATTGAGTAAAAATGATTATTTTTTTATTTTGGTTAAAATCATTATTAAATTGAAGTATGAAAAAAAATAGATATTAAAAATGTCAATAATTTAGTTTTTAAATTATAATTATAATGGATTTTTTTTAAATCTTATTTTAATACAAACCAAAACTTATCATCATGTTAAATTCAATGTTATAACTTGTTGAAATTATGAAAATTAATTCATATCAAATCTATTAAAGAAGTATGGATCTAGAGTGTGGTTTGATGGTTTAAAGTACATCAAGACATGTTGTTCATTTCATATGAAACAAAATGTTGAAATTTAAAACATCTAATTTTTTTTGCAATCATGATGTATAGGTTAGAAATTTTAATTATAATTTAAGATTTATCTAAATCAAAACATAAATAATGTATTATTTTATAGGTCATCAAGCTTAAAGTGTAGTTGTCGAATGAAAATGCACTTCAATATGAATCAGGCGCACAAAAGAATATCAAGGTTTTCAAAACCTTGTTGTGATGCAGAGTGAAAGTAAGTTGAGAGACATGTGATTTATGATTAACTTACAATTACTTTAACCAAAATATTAAGTTTTTGAGTAACGTAAAAATTTGAAATTGAAAGCTAGACTTTGAACATGTTTCAACTACATTAAAAAATGGGAAAATTTTCTAATTGAAAAATTAAAAATTGTTGTGATCACCTTTTATGATTTAAAAAGTCTAGCCCATCTCAATTTGTGGGTAATTTGCAAGCATTGGTTTATTTATTGCAAACTAGATCACTTCTATTTTATGTGTGGTTATAAGCATTTTGGCTCATGCTCTAAGCATGTTTTTACTTCAGTTTATGGACTTTGGAATGTGGTCTAAGCATTTTGGCTTCTGGTATGAGCATCAACATTTTCGAATCCAAGTTGAGTCATTTACTTTTTTACATCCCGACCCAAAAAACTGAAAATGCGACCCCAAATAGGTTGGGGAGTACTAATAGCAAACCACCTAGATCAATGATTATGATGAGCCAATCACAAACACTGACAAGCAGTCACATCATATTTATTACATCCTTTTCTGCAGGTGTACAACGGTGCTGCGCGTTTCACCAGCCACAACAAACTCCGCGCGATTATGCTGAGCCAAAACCATTTTCCTGAGCCAAACCAGCACATTTTCGCTTTTCTTTCATCGAATTTTAATCTCCTTAGAGGCACTAGCTCTCTCCCTTCTTTGGTTCCTCCTGCGAGCTGCGCGTCTCTAGGCCTTCCCTTTTGTCTTCAGTGTGATGGGTCCTGCCATTGGGTTTTTTTATTGAATTTCTTTTGGAGAATTTTAAATTCACACCTTTTTTGGTTAAATTCACACCCTTTCTTCGCGCATTTCTTTGCGTGTCCGATTATATGCAGATTAAATTTGAGTGTGTCTGCCCCACCCCCTTGATGTAGATGAAAAGTTATCAATAAAATTTTGATATATTTGGAAAAAATTGTATAATATAAATTCCTAAGTCAAATGAACATCAGGGGGGTGGGGCAGACACACTCAAATTTAATCTGCATATAATCGGACGCGCGAAGAAAGGGTGTGAATTTAACCAAAAAAGGTGTGAATTTAAAATTTTCCTTTCTTTTTACTCTTTTTATTTTAATTTGCAGATCACACATACTGAGCACTGCAGGAGATGCTCTAACATAAAGAAAGTGCATTCTGGCAAAAGCCACTCTCCCAGCAGACTATAGTGGGTTTTTAAGGAATTTTGTAATGTATAGGGTAATGCCCAAGGAGCAAGGCATTCCTGAAATAAGGGCCTGATTCCCCAGGTAGCAGATGAAGGTGAGCTCTTATTTCAGGTGTGCCCTGGTCCAAGGGCATTAGCTAGAGTAAAGCCAGACCGTTGATGTGAAAATCTGAAGGGTCCAGATTGCAAGACGACAATAACCTGTGTATATAGCAGGTATTTCATTTTTTGAAATGCCCTCTACATAAATGTAATAACTGGGAGTATTTTCAAATGTTTTTTTGAATTATAGATACCTTAAAGAATTTTTTTGTGGAATCAAAATTTTCATAATTGTCCATACATATTTGATCCCTCCAACAATCCCATTCATTTCATCCTTTTGAATCTGCCTCTAAAGTAAGTAGCCTCATAAATATCGAGAACTTCTTCATACTTCTGAATTGAGTAGAAATGAATATAATGGAGAGACAACCTTAATCATTAGACTATAGATATTTCAGATCTTACAATCTATCCATGCAAAAGGATAATAGAAACCCAACCCTAAAGAACAAAGGAAAGAATTTTGAAGAGCAATTTAAATGGTATCACACACACATTTAGAGGCTTCAACATGAACATGTATGGTAGGACTAGTTGCTATAAGGTCCTCAATAACTTCATAAAGTCTTAATAATGGATGAAGGTTTGTGTCATATGTTAGCTTGGGAAAAAAATGTGGTGGTCAGTGATCTAGTTCTAACCTTTGTTTAATTCTTTTTCCTTCACCTAGTTCATTTCACTAGTTTTGAAAGTTGTTAATTTACTCATCTTTGGTTCACTGTATAGACTCTTCCATGATTGTTTTTCACTTGATTTTTGAGAACACCTGACCCTAGTCGAAATATTTCAGTTTGAGAATTATGCTTGATTCAAACTAACAATTAACTTGATCACTATAAATAGTCACCAAAAGTTTTGAGTACAAAGTTACCAAAAAATTGCAAAACATAGAAAGTTGAGAAGCTCTAACCTTCATGATATACCTTAAATTTTGATGTTGGGTTCAATTATTATGGGAAAAATCCATTATTAAAAAGAATCCTTCACAACAATTTTTTTGGAATTGATCCTATATATATATATATATTGTAAATTGTATTTTCTTTGTTTGTTTCAATGAATTTTCACTTCTTCAATATGAATTGCATCCACATGTTTTTTTTATAAAGTTATTCCATTTGTTTTGTAATTAAAAATTAATCATTTTCTTGCTTGTGTTCTTGGATTTGTTATAGTTATTGAATTTTTATGACAAAACATACAACACATTATTTGTGCACTTTCAAGATCAACTTTTACATTGTGATTCACACAATAAAAGCCCCAACATAAAGATGTTCTTCCATGATGTTTTCTAGAATTTTCTTTGAGCATGCATCTTTGAAAGGTTCATCTTCATTAGTTCTTTAGTTTTTTTCTCTTGATTTCTGTTTGCTTCAATCTACAAACAAAGGTTCTTTTCAAATCTCTCTTCCATAATTACATCATTCATGCATATTTCAATTATTTCATTATTAAGGAAGGTTTTAAAAACATTGAAAGCTTGCAACACAAAGAACAAAAAAACACAAAAAAAAAAGAAAAAATGCTTAAGGTTTTTATTATTCACGAGATTGAGAGTTTAGGGAAAAGAAGATAGCCATTGGAAAACAACGCCCATTCTAATTTAAACCTAATCCCTAATTTTGACTAATAACTTAAGGTACACAATACACAATACTATGAAAACATGACCTAGGTAAAGTTGTTTTACCTCACCTATGTTTCAAATTTTAATTTTTTTTCTTTAAGTTGGTTTTCACACAAGTGAGAATTAGTGATCAAGGTTTCAGTTAGGGTATCACTAAAAGTGATACCTTGAAGGGTTCAAATAATGATATATGGGTGATCCATGGATGATATCCATGGATCACCCATGTATCATTATTTGATACTTGCCCAACACTAGCAATGCAACAAGGCAACACCAACAACACAACATAATAGCAGTAATAATAATGTGACAAAGTGGCACCACCACCACCAATAGCAACATGATGGGGTAGCACCAACAATGCACATTAGCACAAACAATGGAGCAACTAACAACATAATAAAGGAACAACCAACAACGTGAAGGAGCAACAAAAGAACAACATGAAGGAATATTGCAAAGGAATAATTAACCAATAACAATTTAAAAAATAATTACAATCAAAATCAAAAAACATTAAATCCATGAGGGGTTTTTATTTATTTGGGCACCACCTCGCAACATTTCCCACCTCCTCCTCACTAAATTAACATAAATTACCCTAAATTAATTTTAAATTTGTTTAATTACTTGCCCTAAAAACCAAATTCTAGTTCTTTCATAAAATTGAATTGGTTTTCAAAAAGAATAACTTAAACCAATTCTTAACAACTTGGTTTTCACTTGGGTGAAAATTGTTAGTTCAATTATAAAAGTGGTTATCACCAAATGTGATACTAGTCAATTTTCATTATGAGAACTGGTTGGAGAATTGGTCTAAAAAATAAGGGTACTCCCAATGATAATTGCCCAACACTAGTATAAACCAACATGTTAAATGAAGACTATGCATACCAAGGCATTTGATTTGGCATGTCAACGACCTACCAAGCCAATAATGGCAAGAAGTTACAAGAATCAATTAGAAGTTTGTTAAAAAAATTTAAGGAAATGTAATCACTAAGTTTTAGATTAAGAGATGAAAAGGAAGACATTCAAGGATTTGTAATTTTGAGTTGATAGGGGATGCTCCACCATTGTGTATTGTTTTATTGGAGAATTAATACTTGTAGATGTGTTGATTTGAAGTATGAAAACTTCTTTAAAATGTAATTTGAAGAGCACTCAAGCTTAGTTTTTAAGTTGTAAGACCTAGAGGTTGGGGACAAAATGTAATAGTATAATTAAAAGATAGATTGATGAGCTTGAAAAGTGTTTTGGAGGGTACCATAGAATGGTTTTGTAAAGATGTTTAAATAGTTATAGTATAAAACTCAAGAGACAAATGGCTTTAGTCATCAAATATGTGGTATCTAGATGGATGTAAAGAACAAAAACCCAATAACTTTATTGGAGAGGTATAACAACCCATTAAAAAAAAGTTAACAACATTCTACATAGCTTGTGTAACCCCATGATCCTTTGCTTTGCATCCTAAGCATTTTATAGAAGTTCATAGCTTGAAATTTTCATACCTAAGTCCCCCCATTAAAAGCCATGTTAAAGAAGTTGATCACAATCATGTTCACAACACTTCCCTTATGTTCAACAAATATTTTTGAATGTTTTAATTTCATTTTATTCATCTTTCAAAGGTTAGAATGGGGTCTCCCCCATTTTCTTAAACACTATTTTTATCTCTTTAATGGCTTTTGTTGGTTCCAACAAATTGTTGAAATGTTTACCTTTACACAACTTTAAAATCTTGGTTGTAGACCTATCAAAAACCTTCACTTTTGTTCTACTTTTGAGATTTTTTCTTGTGAAAATATTTATCGAGCCTAGCCAAATAAGTAGCCTCTAGCTACCTAGGCTCATATTTAATGCCAAGTTGAGCTTGATCCACATCTCATTGTCACCAACAATATCAAATTTTTTGATCATCAACTTTCAAAGAATGTTTAAATCAAGCAATGTCACGTTCAACTTTTTTTCCCTTTTAAGTTCAATTTGACAACCTTGAATATCCTTAGCATCTATTGCCATTTCCAAGTTTTCACATTGTTCATGTATGTCTTCATGTTCCTTGACAAAAATATGTTTGATCCAAACCTTATGAATTCACCATTCTTGTGCTCCTTCAATCTACCAAAATTGGATTACTCAATCACATGCTTATCTATTTAATCTCATATAGAGTAAATGGTCATTTCCCATATATCTCCATTTCATAGCTCTATTACGCTCTCACATCAACACCCAATTCATTAATTTTTCTTTTCTTCCCATTGACTCAATGCATACGATTGTACCTCACACACTTAAATTAGCCTCCAAACCTACCATATAAAACTATAGATTTTTGTTGATCCAACCATTACAATTGGTATCCACATGTCACCACCACATGAAACTAATTGCATTTGTTTGTAAATCCTTGTGGCATATTCAAGCAAAAGAATGCATAAATGTGAAATAGTGTTTGACCATGATTCCAATGAGTTTTACTCCATCTCCTTGTTTCATGCATAATCAACTTTGAGCTAGATTGTTACTTTTGTATAAAAAACATTGTGCATGATGTTAATTGCAAAGTTTCTTGCACATATTTAAGGTCAAAGTTAACAAGTTCAAAAGTAGTAAATCCAATAATGCACAAAATCAACACTCTATGCTTTGGATGCCTCTAAAAACTCTCATTATCAAATAACTCTCTTCAATCTCACAAACTAATCTTCGAGCTTTGTATTGCAAAATCTTTCTAACTCATTACTAACTAATCAACTTGCATTCCATGCAAAGTGCCTTTTTCACCATGCTTTAATACAAAAATGTTATGGTTAGTGATATAATTATAACCTTTGTTTAATTCTTGTGCCCTCACCAAGTTCATTTCCCTAGTTTGAAATTTTATCTTATTCTACTTGTCCTTTGTTCATAATATAAACCCTTTCATGACTACTCTACACCTAATCTTTAAAAGCACCTTACCCTAGTTGAAATATTTTAGTTTGGGGATTATATTTCATAGTAATAATTAATCCATTTGATCACACTTGACAATCATCAAAGGCTTAAACACAAAAGTACCAAAGCTTTTTGTAGTGGAACATACAATAAAAAAGATTCAAACTTCATGACATACCCTAACTTTGATTTTCATTTTAAATTCAAAACCAAGATTACATCCTTCAAAAATTGGTATTGCATTTATCCATGAGTCTATCCAAATATTTTCATTGATCTTTCCTCAACCCAATCCTAGTTTTTTACTTGTTATCTTTGTGCACCAATACACAATACTTATCATCACTATAGCCTTGGGCTTGTAACCAAAGTTAAGGCATGACAAAGGAAGTGAGTTGAAAGAGGGTCTTGGGATTCAAGCACATTCCCACATAAAGATGTGAGACCCAACATTCTAAAGTCAAATTCCGTTTTGAGAATTGAAATTTCACTAGTGTACCAAATATTTGGGACAAACATGTAAATAGGAAACGTTTTCCGGATAATTGTTTTTATACCATTAAATTTTTCTTAAAACCTAGGTATTGAAAGTCGGCATACATTCTTCATTTGGACATTATTCAAGTTATGGCTAAAAGAATGACAAAGAATTAAATTGATAACTTAATGTTTGCTTGAGAATTTGACTTCTAACCATGAAAACTTTATGAAAAAAGTCAAATAATTTTGAATTGGAACATGTAATATGACATTGGAAAGGTTTCTTCAAGGGCTATAATTAACTTTGTTGTCAAGATCTTCTCAATTAAAATTTTCATATGATAATTATGAACCTACAAACTTGCGGGACTCATAACTTGGCAACATTGTGAATTTTTAAAAACTCCCATTTGCCATTTTGGTGCAATCCCCATTACTAATCAAAAGTATATTATAGGGAAGAGAGTAGTGAGCTCCTTTGAAGTTCAAGCTATGATATGTTTTGTGAGTTGGGTTGTTCGTGGCTTGTTTGTGCATCATTTTAATATCAATTTACACTCACCACCATCTTTTTTGGTTTGTGTAAACTAAGTTTACCTTGAATTCAAGCCTTTTTAAAAAAAAACACTCATACTAGAGCTCCCTTGCCCTCTTTCTTTATGGGAGTTAAAGTACACCTTGAGTTTGCATTTCACTCCAAAATTAAGAATCAATAGGTTGTTTACTCCAATACCACTTAACAAACCAAAGTTTGATAAACTCCATAAGCCTTTTTGTGCCAAAAGATTTCATTTGATACATTGTTTTGAAAATAATCTACCTCATAATTCAAACTAGCTATCAAATATAAACCATAGAACAAAACATTGTGCTTGGCCTCCTTCAAAGTATTAGATTTGTTTTTTTCACAATTTAAACCCAAGGCTAACCCAAAACATTTATTACTAGCTAATCTACTAAGACTTTGTCACAAAATTAATAGTTGATGAAAGACTTAACCATGATACTAGCTAGCTCAAAAAAAAACCTAAATAGATAGAAAGGATGAAAGAAAACCAATAAGAAAATGAATGCAAAAAGAAAAAGAAAAAACTTGACAAAGAAAGAGAAAAAAAAAACAAAGAACTTCAAAGCATGATCTTTTGAAGATGGTTCAACTATGAAAAACTTCACTTGAGTAGTTTTTGAAGATTTGAGAATGAAATTTCATTTTGTTTATTATGATGATTGAAAATTTGAATAGTAACATCTTAGTCTCAAACGATTAATTGAAGTTTATTTTTGACACATATATGTAACTATTTTGAACTACAAAGCCTTAAAATCCTATAAAACTTCCCAATAAGTTTTTTTTTATAAAATAATTTACAAGACTTTTAATTTGTATAAAAAAATTGCTTGTGAAAAGCATAATTTCTTTAAGTTTTTTGGATCTTGGGATATGAGAATTTATCATCAAAACCACAATATGTAAAATGGGATGATGACAACCACATGAACAAAACTTATATGTAGACTAACATAGAGAGGTAAAACAGTAAATGGAACCTGGTGCATATTTAAAAGAACATTGAATTGGCCATTAAGTTCAATTTGCACTTCCTATACCTCCTACCAAATTCTTTTATTACTTCAACAAACACAACTAAATCTATCCCTCCATATTAATACATTTCATGTTGTTCAATTAAAAATGTTATATACATTCTTGGAACATGAATGGATTGTAATTCACATGTGCAATAAGTTGCAATCATGACAAAAGATCATATTGAAATACAATCTAAATGAACAAGCTATCAATGCCTTCTTGTCAATGTTAAATAGTCTTGAAGTTCAAATGTAGTTTCATTATCAAGCCTTTACTATCATATTTTAACTTTAGTCATATTGTTAGTCATATTTAGAAATATTGAAATAACTCATGAGCATAACTCATCGTCATCATCGTTTTTTTCATGTCAAATGCTGCCTCCACTAGGGATACAATGACGATGAGTGCATGTTCATCATCATCGTCATTTTTTTGATCTCAAATGCCACCTCCACCAAGGAAACGATAATGATGAATGCGAACATTCATCGTCTTTGTTTTTTTTTTTTTTTTTGAAGTGTTACTTCTAAGGATGACGATTACTAGCAACGAAAGTGAACGTAATAACGCTCATCGTCATCTTTTTTTTTCACTTGTTGCTTACAAAGAATGCTTACGCTCTTGGTGGTCTTCTGTTTGGCATCATTACACAGTTGGTGGTTGTACTTTTCTTGTCTTTTGATATAATTGATGGTAGTTTTCTTTTTGTTTTTTGCTATGGACACTATGAAAAAAAAAGGATGTTTTGCAATTGGCTTTGTAATTCAATTTTTGAATTGCATCGAACACTTGCAACTCACTGTATTTATAAGTTGTGAGTGCTTTCAGACAAATTGCTAAAGTTATAATAGTTGCAACTCACCATATATACAATGTAATTCATTACAATTCAATTACAACTTTGTTGCAACTCTTTTTTAGCTACTATGCAACTACCCTATGATTATAATCATAATTTCATGTTGAGATCATTTTTCATCCATCCATCAAAATTTAACATGTGACACTATGAAAAGAATTCATGATTTTTTGGAAATATTGATATCCATTGTCCATTACGATTATTTGTTTTAGATGGTCTTGGATTATGACACATGGCATAATCAAAATTTGCGACATGGCATATTAATTGAATTTTGGAAACAAATATATATATATATATGTACACAGGTAGGTCGGTACATAACCATAGGTAAGTAAGTTGATATAGCTCCAACCTACCTACTTACTTAATTGCTTACTTAATATCTAGGTAGGTAGAAAAGTAGGACCTACTTATTTAGGTAGGCAAGTAGGTAGGTAGAAAGGTAGAATACTAGAAGAGTAGGTGAACTAAAGAATAACTACATAAGTTTTTAAATTTGTTATGTGTTTTTCCTTTAGGATTAAACTTTTATGAGCTCATCCCAACATGGCACATGTATTTTAATGTGAAAATGCAAAAGGAGGCACCTCCTATATATAGTTTGTGAAATGAGATATCAAAGACAAAGCATATGGGTTAAATCTTTTGGTGGCACCCTAGTTGCAATTGAGTTGTAACTACAAAACAATTTCCCACATGATTTTTGTTTGATTTTAATTTTGTAATTAATTTCAAATTTATAATTAATCATCTAACATAATTATTGGGAATTTAATTATTTGAATTAAATGTATGATAATTAATTATCTAGATTGAGTATATTAATTAATTAATTAATATAATTCAGATAATTAGTTAGTTGATCGATTCAAATGGTTAATTATCAAAATAAGTATCAGATAATTAATTATCATAATAAATATTTGTATTAATTAGTTAAATTTATATAATTAGTTACTAAGTTTAAGTAATTAGTTATTAGATGTTTCTTTATTAATTAAATTTATTAATCAAGTACTAATTAATCAAATTTGAACCAAGAAGTAAAATATTGTGTTGTTTATGTTTTTGTTAGATGGAAACTGGAAAAAAAGCAAAGAATGGTGGAGCAAATCAACAAGTTTCAATAGAAGTTGAAGATGGCATGGGAGGTGTCATGAATGAAAGAGATTTGGAGGTAGGGGTGATGGGACAATACGCCGGTGTTGAGGATATGGTTCCATTAACTCCAAGTGAGATTGTTGAGAAGGAGCAAGTGCAAGCAAGGAAGACATTGGGAAAACATCTATGGGAGATGTTGATAGAGTTGAGGTGGATTTGGAAAGAACTATTTTGATGATAGAGGAACAAGAAAATGTAATTCTTGTTGCTCGAGTGCTAGAGCAAGAGAATGCAAATGAAATTGTTGAACTTCATGCACATATTGATGGAAGTGACATAGCCATTGAACTTCACTTGTTATAATTATTACCTCACCCATCCTCTCAAGTGGAGAGGATGGGTGGGATGTTTTTTTGTCAAATTTGTGATTGCAATACCTTCCTTAATTGTGGCCCTTAAACTTTTGCCACACCTTCCTTCCCATGTGAGAAGGTGGGTGGGGCATTTTTTTGGTCTAAGTTTCTAGGCAATACTTTAAAGCTTTGTAGGTGATATTGCTCTTTTTAGGGCTACCTTCATTTTATGCAAATTTCAACATTGGGCTAGCAATACCCTCATCTTGTGTTTTTTTAATAAATTTTTTTATGCAATACCCTCATTGTGTGTTGTAATCTTCTATCTATCAATGCAATACCTTCATCATGTAGGGAGAACCTTCATCTAGAATATTAATTTTCCCATTAGGTTTTTTTTTTTTTTTTTTAAATTTAAAAAGTGGTTGCCCCTCCTCTAATTGCCCTAAAGGGTGTCCATTGGGCAAAGGTTAATGGGTGCAATGCATCCTATATGACCAAGTACAACTTGGTATGGCATTTGTGGGCATGCCAAAATGTGGTTATGGAGTTGGGCAAGCATGGACGCCCATTTACTCGAGAGGAAGGCTCGAGGCATCAAGATCACACAACCATGAATGTGTAGGTCTTGAACAACCCTTTGGCTTAATTCCATCGCAATGATAAGAAGGCAATTACTTGGGCTAGGAGGCACACAAACTTGGAATACAATAGGGTCAAGGTTGATTTGCAATACACACCAAAGGTCCTTAAACCCACACTTGTTAAGTTAGCCTCTAGCCACATTATTTAGTTTTTTGGCATGACTACATGGGGTGTGGGGTTTATCCCTTTCAATGTGTAGGCCAAGGTGGAGTGCAATGAAGACCTTGTAGTTGTGATTCAAGTGACTCAAGTTGGATATGCAAAGGCACTCAAAAGTGTTTGGATGGAACACGACTAAAAGTTTGCATTTAATAAGACAATGCAACATAAAAAAATTGGCCTTCTTACACAATACCATGATTCATAAATGATTCATGGTTGGTAAGTTTATTATAATGTCATACTCAATTTTATTTGAATTCCAGGTTTTAGGTTTCATATGCATTACATATTAAATTGTGTTGTTTGTTTTAAGGTTCAAGGCACCACTAGGAAGATGTTTGTGGCTAATGATGTGGATGTAACATTGACCAATCATAGGGTATTTATGTGATGACACGCCCATGATGCAAAGGTTGCATCAATGCGGTACATGATGGCAAATGGGATCCCATCCCCTTCTAATAATGACACTAATAACCCATAGTTTATCCCAATTTTGAGTAGGGTGTTGTTTTGGTCTTCAAGACTTAGGGTAACAATTTATCTTTGAAGCAACCACATATTTACCATTATGACATGTTCCCCATTTTAAGGTGGGGTTGTTTTGGATTTGGGCATTTTTTGCACATTTTTGTAACATGTCACCCATGTTTTTGTATTTAAGGATTTTACTTTCGTTTTACACCATCTTGTGTTATCAGTTAAAAATACATTCTCACATATTCTTATATGTATGCTTAATGAAATTATCAAAAAAATGATTTTAATCTTGCACTCAAACCAAAAACCATTCTTTACCTTCAAAATTAGAAGTTCAAACCTAGATGGAAAGCAATGCCTTCATGAAGGTATTCTATAAACACCATGGATTGGATTATTTTGGTTTAGGCTATTGGAGGGGTATTGCTTATGCCTAAAATTACTCAATGCATATGTAATGCCTTTATTAAGGTATATTATAAATCATTTTGCTCCATAACATATCTAAAGAATCATGGAAGGGTATTGCATAGCCCTAACAAAACCTAGAAGGAATGTAATACCTTTGTGAGAGTAATTTGTAAAGATATGGATTGAATTATTTTGGTCTAAGCTATTGGAGGGGTATTGCTTGTGCCCATAATTACTCAATGCATGTGCAATACCTCTTTTAGGCTATATCAAAAATCCTTTGGGCTCCATCACATATCTATTGAAATATGGAGGGGTATTACATAGCCATACCAAAACCTAAAAAGAAAGCAATACCTTCTTTGGGGTAGTTTGTAAACACCATGGGGAGACATTATTTTGGTTTAGGGTATTATAAGGGTATTGCTCGTGCCCAAAACTATTCAATTCACTTGCACTACCCTTCCCAAAGTAACCCATAAAACCTTTGGGCTCCATAACATATCTTTTGGAATTTGGAAGGGTATTGCATTGCCCTAACAAAACCTAGAAGTAAAACATATTCGCATCATTTTGCGATATGATCGTAAACCATGAACCAAATGAATGTTTTTAAAAATACTTATTCCATGCTCACCATATCATACAAAACATATTGATTCAAGTAAATGAAGGTATTACAAAGTTCTTCACATTGATGGTAGAAGGTCACTTGAACAAAGTTATGGAGTTTAAATGCAATACTTGCATCATCTTGGGATTGCATTCACCATGAAACTTGGAGGGGTATTGCATAGCCCTACCAAAATGTAGAAGGAACATAATACCTACACCATATTGTGACAATATCTTAAACCATGATACAAATGAAAGTATTGTCAAGTTGGTCACATTGATGGTAAAAGGTAATGAAACTATCACTAAAATGAAGGTATTGTAGTTACACATCAAAACTTTGTTCAAGTGACCTTATACCATCAATGTGGCCAATATTGCAATACCCTCATTTACATATATCAACGATTTTGCATTGGTCCATTAAAAATTTGTTTCATTTTAATGTTTATTTTAAAACTTTAACATAAAATTTATATTAAGATATTATATGTATAAGAATGCAAAAAATAAATAAATCCACAGATTAATTAATTAAGTATATCATTATTTGATATATTGTAAGTGAAATTTTACATAAAGTTAAAAAATTACATTAACTAAATGTGCATAATAATAGGTATTTATATTTCAAAATTCAATCAAAAACCTGATTCTTAAACCCTAAACCTTGATCAAAGGAAGTCATGGTTCTTATTGAAGGATTTCTTTTCTATTCCATAAAAGGAGATAATTGGGCCATTATTGAAGCCAAATATTCAGAAAAAAATAAAATGAAACACAAACACAATTTACATATAATTAGTATTCAATTGCATACATTAATAATATATATATATATATATATATATATATATATTAATAAATTATTTTTGGGAAATTTTTAATTATCTTTGAAAAAAAAAACATCATAAAAAACTACATTATACATAACAATTGGTTTATATATTTAATATTTAATATTATATTATTTTAAATATATATTTACATATTTTATATGTATTAACATGAATAAAGCTTATAATTTTATAATATTATTAAATATATATAGGGTTAGGTTACATAAAAAGTAACCTACTAGCATATTACTTATGCTAGGTTAGGTTGTCTAGCTTGGTCAATGTTGACATTTTAGTTAATCCGGCAACCTTGGTTATGAACTTCTATTGTAGTTGGCAATTTGTTTAGTGTCTACACCTACATCCACACCCCTAAAAAATGCTCATTTTAATAAATATCCAATGTGCCTTTCCAAATGTGTTTAAAGTAGGAAATAGAATCATTGTCTTCAATCAACACATGGTCATCTAATTTTCATGCTAAAAAATAATAGATAAAGAATCACAAAAATCAAGAAGAGAATATTTTTGAAAACTAAAGTTTAGTTTGAGCTTTTTTAAGAAGCACATTTGATTTTGAAAAAACTTGCATTCTAAGGAAGGACTTCATTTTCTTAATTACACCAACACCCACATTGTCTAGTAAGGTTGTCAAAACTAAAGTGATGCATTGAATTTATGTCAGGTGTCATGTCAACATTTGTATGAACACATTGGATTATGTTCGTCAAAGCAAACGTAAGGGATTTCGATTGCCATCCTAGGCTACCCATGTTCATGATGGTGACCAAAAACGAGGTTGGTTGGGTTTAGGGTTTAGGGTTTGAAAAAACATGTCACAAGGTGCGGTAACTAAAAACAATTGGTCACCATAGGGTATGGAAACAAAAAAAATTTGGTTGCCGCGTGTGGGCGAATAACTTCCGACCATTATTGTGCCAACCATATTTTTTTAATGCCCATAAAGGG
>Ga0209208_10007104_pt1 | contig 15296 bp, 8 predicted proteins | sample S1TSphfallax_3_FD_187694 | JGI IMG/M metagenome (GOLD analysis project Ga0209208, IMG submission 187694) | Host-associated microbial communities from peat moss isolated from Minnesota, USA - S1T2_Fd - Sphagnum fallax MG (SPAdes) (version 2) | ecosystem: Host-associated > Plants > Peat moss >...
ATGTATAGAATAACATCATTTGAGGTTGGTGTTCAAACAATAAAGATAGACCACTATAACAAAATCTAATAAGCAATGGGTGGTGATGCTTGGAATTGTGATTGATAACTAAGCTCGTTGTAAAATCAATTAGCTATGCAATAGAGTTATTCCTAAAGTAAGGAAAATACAGCACCAGTACCCTGAGTTTGGTCATCAATAGGGTGAGGTCAAAAAAAACCTGCCAGAAGGCAAATTATTTTCAATGGGAGGAAGGTGGGAGAGGGACTCACAAAACCACCGATATTTGTGGTAAACTGAGTTTCACCCAGTTTTTCTTTTGTCTTGAGCGCCTAACACTGCTGCTACATATATTTTCACTGCTCCTACCTGTACAGCCATTATAAATGCTCTCGAACCTTGTGCATTAAATGCTGAGTTTCAGCATTTCATACCCAGATTTAATAAGATTTCTTTATTTCACTGATATCACTGAAAGAGAGGTTAAGGGGTGAAAGGAGGCCCAAATACACGGTGAAGACAGTGTGACTTTACGGATTTCTCTCATGTGACTGCACGATTCAAAAGATCAGAAAGAGCATACTTTTCCATCATATTCAATATGCTCTGTATATTTTTGTGAGCTAGGATTGTTGTAATATGTTTTGGAAAATTTTTAATTCACACCTTTTTTGGTTAAATTCACACCCTTTCTTCGCGTCGTGGTCAAGAAACGTGGCAGACCTGCAGGCTCTAAGAACAAGAGAAGCACGACCAGGGTGTGAATTTAACCAAAAAAGGTGTGAATTAAAAAATTTCCTATGTTTTGCACAAGTATAATAACATTTAGCAGATCTGGAAAAGAGGAGATGCATTGGTGTACATAACACAAGGAAGATCAAAATGGCAGAGGAGCAGCTTCAATAGCATGTTACATTGCTATGAGCAACAAAGATTAGACAAATTGTTTTATGTTTCTAGTGCAGATCAGATGCTAAAAATGACATAGTAGTTGCAATAAATAAATAATTTTGTTGTTTGGGAAAAATCCAGACCATCAAGATGGCGACTGGAATTGGGGGTAGGTATTCCTGAGAACCTTTTGTCAGTTTTACTTTGTGGAGCATTGGAGTGCTTGACAATGTCATTATCCCAAACCCCTACAAATGCTAGGCTTACCTTGGCAGAATATGATATGTGAAATGCTATTGATCTTAGTTAATAGCCTATGTATTATATGGCACTATATATATATATATATATATATAACTGGGGCTTACTTATTTCATTTACACTTTTGTTAATTAATGAGGAGTATGCCCACAACTTTTTTTTTCCCTTCCCAGAAGGAGACATTTGATTGGCCCATCACCAATATTTTTGGAACATAGAAGCCTAAATTTGCTTTCCTCCCCCAAAATAAAAGCAACTTTGTATGCTCCTTGCCTCCCAACACTTCCCTTGACAGCCATCACACCCCATCCCCTGCAGTAACAAATTGCATACATGGAAGTTGAACCATGGCCAAACAATATGGGATAAAAAATGAGGTGTTATTGGGAATGTCTTATGGAACTCATTGGTAAATTGAGAGCATTTTGAGAACCAGGTGGAACACATTGGGAACAGAAAAAACACAAAAATCTGCTCCCTCCCCCACCTCCAAAAACCCAAAAGAAAAACTTAAGCCCCCCCCCTGAGGCTTCTCATTGGCTGCATGAAATTTCTATTTCCACAACAGATTGTCACCATCTTCAAGTTGGACTGCTACTCCCATTATAAACTGGGTGTACTTATTGTTCATGCATACATATTTTGCTTTGCATTAATTAGATGAGTTGACTCTCAAGTTCTTTTTTTTTTTGGGTTGCAATGAGCCAATTTGTTTGAATTGTAATTTTTTTTGCAATGAGCCAATTTGGTGAATTGTATATGACTCAATGCATCCGTGGTATAGAATATGAAATTATACCTAGAGAGATATGGTATATCTAGGTAAGTCCTGCACTTGCAAAGCATAGTTATAGATTAAAGGGCTCCATGGGGACAGTTGACGTGTTTTGTTACATTTCCATGGGGAGTTTTCACTAAATTAAATTAGCTGAGTGGGACTATTAGGCAGCATTGTCCTGGACTATGACCCTTGAATCTGTTTTCACAACCAGCTGGTGGGAAGAAATGGGTGACAATCTTTAACAATGTGGGGAATCAAAACACCAATCACTAGTTTAGCAGGTTTACATCAATCACTAGTTTTCAAACCATCAAAGGGCCAGATTTGTTGTGCTGGTATGTGCAGGCATTGTCATGTTCATTTTGTTATGATCTCTTGTCGGGCAGCTTCTTGTCTCTCCCCTATGTGTATCATCTTGTTGCTCTTCAGTTTTTCATCTCATGGTTTCTTGCCTTCTTGCTTTCAAATCCTTCTCAATTTCTCTATTAGACTATTTACTGCAGCCCCAAGGCTGTGTAGCTTATTTTTTTGTAGCTCATTTAAACTTGCTAGCTATCCGGAGTTCTTAGTTGGAGCCTGCAGGTTGAATTAGTATTCTTCATCAAGGTCATTTCCTTCAATACTATCTTTAATAATTCACCATAGAAAATTTCCTGCTTCCTTTTGATATGTCTTCAATTGGTTTCTAGATCTAGATCTTTGTCATTTTTTGTCAACGATATTGTTCTTATTGCAGTAGCGTTGTCGTTGAAAAACTTTGTTTGTAGTGTCCCTTAGTCTTAGTGTTCACATTTGTGTTGAGACTCTTGTAAGTGGTGCAAATTCATGTTGTTATGGTGGGAAGGTTTTACTAAATCTTCTTGGGATGTGGATGTCAGAATCAGTCCTGTCTAGAGTAGATCACATGTTGATCACTGGTTGAACTATTGCACCAAAGTCATTGAATTGAGAGATGTGGTGGGTGTTCTTTGTTTTTTCAGATCACTAGTACGAGCCTGTGGTCAACGGTATGGCAGGGGCTTGTGAATATACGATGAAATCAGTGGTCATGACACTGATGCTTTTGCTAATGTTGCATACAAGCTGCAACAGTAATGCCACCCGGGTTAGTTCAATCCTCCAAGTTGATACTCCTCAAGGTGAGCAAGACAGTTCTTGTTTCGTGTGCATGCAGAATGCAAAATGGTGACTCAATACATGTTCCTATTATTTTTCAAAAGAGTTTTCATTTTCTTTCTCGACAAGTTGTCCAGCATCAGAACTTGGTAGAGTTAAAGGTCATCAATGCTCAAACAAAAAATAATGAAGATATCTAGAAAACCTGATTGTAGTTGAAGCACATAATAAATGACAATTGGAGACATTCTTCCCCACTGCAGGCAAGATCAATCACATCAAACTGGAGTCTACCCCATTCATGGTTGACAAGCATCAAGTCGATGTTACTCATGATGTCACCCATGAATACACCTATGCTACAATGTCAGACTTCAACCAAGGACATGGTGTGTCCCCGATCGACCATATCAGTCCAGCACAACAAAAATCCATTAGTTTTATTGATGCAATAGTCTTGGACACAACTGATTATAACCCAGGCTTGGTGCCAGGCCGTCCAGGCACTAATCATTCAAGCACCCAACACATGCTTGATCAACCACAAATACATGCTTGATCAAATGTGTAGGCCATGGTAGATAATGTTGTAGCAATGTTTCACCCAGACACAATAAGCAAATCCATGTTTTTGATTTTGTTTCTTATGATGGACTAGCTAATTAGTGCTTTCCATACTTGATTAGTGTAGTGAGCATCATTTGAGCAAGTCTTTTTTGTTTTGGTTCATATCTAGAATCAAATCAATGACCTTATTTGTGAGGAATATGTTTCATTTTCTTTTATGTTGAACAATAATATTGCAGCAATGTTTGGATCATTGTCTATATGGGCTTAGCTTCTATCTAAAATTCAGCTTCCATTTTATGATTCTTGACTTAGATTCCATCCGATTCAATTGAATGAGAATCTAGCAATGAATACACACGGCTTGTCAAAGTTATTGAGAGAAACAACACTCGTTTGTCTAGAGCACAAGATTTTGTTATTGCACAATACCAAAATATTGATCAAGCAATTGAAGATCATGTAGCATGTTTAAACTTCAATATTCTTATGAAACCTTGATTACCCCATTCATGACTCATGGGGGAATTCATGATGGTAATTTTGGGAATATTGAAGGAGTACTAGATGTAGTTATTTCTTTGATTATATGCATACCTCACATAAGTAAATTGACCTCTCCTTCTATCTACAATTTTTTATGGAAAGTTGAATGAATGAAAGCATCATTACAGATAAATTTCAAAAGCACATATGGAAGGGTAGGTTAAGATGTAGGGTTTTAAATGATTTAAGTGTTTGAAATTGGTCTATATAAACATAAGTAAAGACTCTCAATGTCAATAACAACATCAAGGTCATGCTTTTCAAATAGACTTGGGAAAAATGGTATATATATTATATGTAGAAATATTGTACATACGACATGAAACCTTTGAACAAAATCAGCTTGCAAGAACTTTTGTGCAACTTGTGAATAAAGTCAAATGACAAATTGGTTGAAACCATATATCAAGTGCATATTTTGATCACAAAGGGACACCATTGCAACTATTGTGTGACTATAATGGAACTTGTTGAATTTCAAATGCACATCAAATGTTTTATTTACATATGCATCATTTTTTTGTGGGAAAGTTGTGATACAATTGTATATCAATTACAAAGGACATGTAGAATTGCACAAAGGTTCAATTTCTTCAAACATGACTTTTTAGAATGCAATGAAGTGATTAAATAAATATCTTTCATGGCAATTGCAATCCTTGACTATGTTTCAACCTTCATCATTACATTCAAACAATGACTTCAAGAACTTTCACAATCTTAAAAGCCACCTAAGGGGGTGGACATGGCTTGAACCTACAATTTTATATCTTTGAAAAATCACAAAGGAAGCACAATGATTTGGATTGAACCAATTTTTTTTTATAAAAATCTCCATTACTTGTAGAGTTTCAATGCTTGGGATATGATGCAAATTGTCGATGTTTCAAAAGTGATAAATGAATCAAAACATTGAGGTGACAATCCTTTTTTTCAAAGATCCTTAAATTCTTTTATCAAATGTGCATCAAATTGCCTTCTTACAATTAGAGCGGTTTGAGGATCATAATATTGATGATTAAAAAAGAAAAAAAAGTTAAAACTAGTGAAATTCATTTTTATAACACATTTGAGTGCCTTTGGTTCAAATATGAAGATGTGTCTTTAACAAAAAAAAATCATTTTTATGTGGTAAAGAACATAAATGCATAATATGCATAATATGCACGATGTGTGATTGTGAGGCAACTTTTGTCCTTCTACTTCCGGTTCTACAAGGTGATTATGCTTGAAAACACAAATGCTACTGGTGAAGGAAAAATGCAAGTGTATTTCTAGATGTTAGATTGCGTTCATAGTTGAAATTAAGTACCTTGCCTCCTATGCATCATTCACAACTTAGCACTGATAGATATATTTTCTAGATTCAAACATTCTAAATCCTAGAACCTTATGTTAAATTGTCATCCCTTTAAATAAACTTTTATGGACTCAACACCATCTTCAACTTGGCTGCAACCAGCAATCACTTGAAATATTGTTTTTAACACATAGGTTGTTCAAATCCGGCTTGCTTTAACTCCTTAGAAAGTTAATTACTAGGCGCACCTTCCTACCAAATCTCAGGATTTGTAGTTAAACCAGTGAGGAGTTACACAACTAAACCCGAAAGCGTTTTACGAAGGCAGTTGGTCCAACTTGACTGCAGAACACTAGTCATTTGGAATATTGTTTCTAACACATAGGTTGTTCAAATCAGGCTTGACTTAGCTCTTTAAAAAGTTAATTATTAGGTGCACCTTCTTACCAAATCTTAGGATTTGCAACTAAACCAATGAGGAGTTACACTACCAAACCCGAGACGGTTTTACGAAGGTAGTTTGTCTAACTTGACTGTAAACCACCAATCGCTTGGAATATTGTTTCTAACACATAGGTTGTTTAATTTCGACTTGCCTTAGCTCTTTAAAAAGCTAATTACTAGGTGCACCTTCCTACCAAATCTCAGGATCTGAAGCTAAACTAGTGAGGAGTTACACAACCAAACCCAAGAGGGTTTTATGAAGGCAGTTGGTCCAACTTGACTACAGACCACCAGTCACTTTGAATATTATTTCTAACACATAGGTTGTTCAAATCGGGCTTGCCTTAGCTCTTTAGAAATCTAATTACTAGGTGCACCTTCTTACCAAATCTTAAGATCTGTAGTTAAACCAATAAGAAGTTACGTTATCAACTCGAAAGGGTTTGTGAGATCTTTCAAAGGTTCCAACCTCCCAATACTATCACTACTCGCCTCCATTCCTCCAAAACTATTACAAGATTTCCATTCTACTCTCCTTCTTTTTCCTAACTAATAAGGCTGATCATTCTTTTCTTCCTCAAGAAGGTTGTAGGAATAAGTATTCTCAAGATTGAATTGAAAATTATGTCCCGGGATAAAAAAATGCCTTGATCATTCGAGTTTGCCTTTTAAAGAAAAGGAGAAGGAAGGTGAAGGTAAATCTAAAGCTTGGTGGCCAATGGAAGAAGAAAGAAAAGGTTCTTTGCTTAGTGGCCAATGGAAGGAGAAGGAGAAGGTTTTTTCCTACCTCTTCCCACTTTCCCCCCAAGCAACTTCACTTAAACTTTCATTTTTATCTTTTGACATTAAGGTTTTACTTTACCATGATCCTAGGCCATTATTTATGCATGCCCTTCCTTTTCCTTGGCCTATAAATCATGATCGCATATCTTGATGTCACAAATCCCCCCCACCTTCATTGCCAATTTGATTTTGTTAAAGATCTTTCTTCTCTTCTTTGAAATTATGGCATCGCGCATTATCACATCTTACGGGCCCCAAACCGCACAAACAAATGAAGAATTGCCTTTGGAGTCATCTTTAGATTTGACCTTAACGCAGCATGTTCGTGACGAAGAACCCGAACCTTGAGAGGTGCGTGCTCGTCTTGAAGTTGAACCCCCTTGAGCTTGGTACTATCGTATTTTGTCGAACTCCCGCACCCTAGTGATTTTGTTACAAGTCGACCCTGCTTCTGATGACAAACCTGAAACTGTCTATGAAGGTTATTACGAAATCAAAGACACTTTTATCTTCACTTGGTCTTCAGTTCTCAGCGTTGGACACTATCGTTGGTTGCGCAGTCTAATTCATTGACTGCCTCCTAATAGCAAGGCGAATTACCTAGTTCATACCATTCGATGTGTTTTAAATTTCCTACAATTATGAACTATCATTATGGCATAGCCCAGGACTTAACATGTACTTGTAGTTCCTTATTAAGCTTATTCACGATCTTAATAAATGTTTCAATCTTTATGAAACTCCTATTACCATTGGCACACTATCACATTGTCTATTTAATCATTAAGTTGATTCAAATTAACCCTATGTTCCTATGGTTTGAAGATTGTTCTATATTTATTGAGCCTTTCATTAACCCCCTTTCACCTGTTTCATAAATTCTCAACATCCTTACTATTCGTTAAATACTAGAACAAGACCAATGTTTTGTTGCATACCGTGAATTTTAGTGTTTGTTTTTCCCCCCCCAACCTTTTAGAGATTTCTCACCCCTAATTACACCATTGAGGTTTTAAAACTATGGTTTACCAATTTTTTGCTAAAGAAAAGAACTAATCCAACCAATATCATATTTCAGAAAAGAAAACAACCCCCCCACACCCGTGCGCATTCATCAACCCCTATTCTAACACAAAGTTGTTAAAAATCCTTAATAACCTCATCCCACTTGAATATCCCTAACGTAATTTTTTAAAATTGAGACTACTGGCCACGGCCATGTTGGTATGGCTCATAGTGATCAAGGGTGTTTCCATGATATAGTGTAAACAAAAAGTAGTGATAATTTGACATTTTCATTACAACACATTTTTATTATGTTTCTATAGATATTTGGGGAAGATTATTTTGATGGAAATGTGCAATTAAAGGTGGATAACATCTTAAATCATCATAATGTTGTGAAATTGATGCACATATTAACAATTCAATTGTCAATTGAAATACATTTTAAATTTGCAAAATGTGTCACAAACATTGCAATGTAATAAAAGGACTAAAAGTTTTGTTTTAATAAGAATTTGTCCATGAAATTTTGCATATACAAAGAAACCACCATAATGAGTAATATTCCACATCAAAAATTTCAATTTTTTATAAAGTCAAAAAGTGTATATTAAATGATATAAAAATACTCAAAAATACATTATGTTATTATATTGTTGATGATTATGATATTTAAAAGTTGCAAAATGTTCTTCCATTTAGATGTGGTTGGGTTGAATGTTGTCTTTAACATTCTACAAAAATAAAATGGAAATTTAAAATGAATGAAAATGGTATTTTGTTGTTAAATAGGGTGTTTTAAATAACATTTATAAAAGTATTACTGTACATTTACATAAAGACCCAATTATGAATCAATTTCATATTCATGATTTTTATATAATTGGTTTTATTTTTAAAGCCCAAATCAATTTAATGAGATTTTAAAAAAAATTCAAAGTGAGTGAAATTTTATGTGTTACTTCTTTTGATACTATATGTATTTTTAGTTTTGACACAAAGCGTGTACATTGTACCATGGAAACACCTTCAAAATATAATTATAAATATTTAAATTTTAAAAAATAAATAAATTATATGTTAAAAATGCAAGATTTGAAATAATAAATCAACACATGAATGGCACATATGATGTGCAATCTTTGAAAAAAGACTGTTATAACACCATTAACTCTTAAAACTATGAATGTACCTTCAAATTAGTTTTGATCGTGATGAGCCACAATATGTGATTGTCAAAAATGATCTTGAAGACCAAGTAATGACATTGTATTTTCAAACCTATTGAATGACACCATAATTTTCATAGATTTTAAAAACATTATTTGAAAATACATGGCATGTCATGTTGAGGCCCTAGTGCGGTCACTATATACATGCCAATTCTCCTTACTAGGTGCATCAAATAGGGTATTGTTGGGGGGGTGTATTACGTGAAGGAGTTTTAAGTTTTTGCACTCTATTATTATCTAAAATTCTAATATCCACATATTTAATCCACCTTAAAATTATTTTAAATTTAATTTGTTCATTGAATTTTGGCACCATTTATTTGTTTGAGTTATTAATCTTAGTTGAAAACATGAAGACTTAATAATGGTGAAATAAGGTGATTGTTCATGATTAAAAAAACATCATTCTTGAAATGCTCAAATTTATTTTTAAAAATACTCAACAAATTCGATATTAAATCACATTTTAGATGATGATGACTTGAATGTTTGACACACACAAAATAATCACAAACAACAAACATTTGGTTTTTTTCCACAGAAAAAAAAATAATGTTTTTGAAGTTCAAAATCAAAACAAACAAGGTGTGGGTTTTTAAAAATTAAGTGGACCACCAAGTTGCTACATTCAAACTTTCATCAAATCCATGTCTAGACCAACTAAATACCACTTCATTTATGTTACATTCTCTACTATGACCCTTTAATATAAATTCTACCTTTTTCATTGTACTAATTATTATACATATTAAGGTTATCAAGGCCATGACTTGTCAAGTCAAGTAAATTGCATCCATTTTGATGTCGACATAGCCTAATGTCATGTCAAATCAAGATCAACCTAAGTCAATATAATAACATTTCTATGAGGATTAAATGTGTACCCCAATGGCAATTGAAATTTAATCACCATGTAATTCTAAGGACAAGTATGATTGGTTGGACTTAGGTTTTAGTCCATATGTCAACCAAATTTTGATCATGAAAAAAAACAAATCCAAATTGTATAAATGTGGTGCTTAAATTTCAAATACCATCTTGATGATCAAGGTTTTTTTTCCAATTTTCATTTAAGAAACTTTGTTGTGACATAAATTTGGCTAGCACATTGATTGGGGTGGACTTGGCTTGGACCAAGGTCCATGTGGCAACCAGATTTTTGTTTAAAAAGAAAGAATAAAAAAACTCATTCAGATCTGGTGATTGAATTTCAATTGTCATCTTCATTGTCAAGATTTTTAAATATATTTGATTAGAATCCAATCACCATAAGACTACACTCGAAGTAGACCTAGTGCTAGTCCTTGTGGACACCTTGGGGTCCACCTTAGTCCATGTGGTGACCACATTTTCCATTGCAAAAGTTTTATAAAAAAATTAAAAGAGAAAATGATTGTTGAGATGGTGACCAAAATACAACTGGCACATCTCAATAGTCAAGATTTATTTTGGTTTTTTCTTGGGATTGAAGTTTGGTGACCTTTGCTAAAGAACTTTGTCTCATGAATTCATAATTAAATAGATAAATTTAAAATATTGCCTTCAAAGTGAAAAGAATAGTAATTTTTTTATTGTGGGATATTTTATTAATGACATTGTTGACTTGACAAACTAACATGTCTATCATTACATTAACATGTTGGTTGACATAAAAGTGACATCACATCAATTGTAGCAACTTTGGAACATACTACTACAATTAATATTTATTATAAGTATCTTGTTTGTGTGTGTGTGAGTGTAACTAGAATTTAATTTAGTTATATTTGGTTATTGAAAATAAAGAATAATGTTTTTATATAAATATATTTTTTACCCAACAACCAATATATGGGACCATGTACTTTTGGGTTAATTAAGGTGACTACAAAATTTAAATATTATAGGTTCAAAGTACATTTTGAACATGTTGTGAAAATGATGTCATCATGATACTTTTTCACAAGTTTGGAAAACTTTTGGTAGTCATCCCAAAATAATAATGATAATAATAATAATAAAATGGTGTTGGAGTTATAGGTCAAATGCAATTGCATTTTGGATTTGTGCATGATTCAATCTTTTTAAAAATTAAAAATTAAAAATTATATTGTTATTATTATTAAATCTATTGTTTAATTTTTAAATATTAAAGTAATATTTCCATGCCAATTAATAGTAGTTTCAATCAACTTGGTAATTTTGGATAATCATCTTCAATCATAACATTGAAATAAACTTAATCAATTTCTTGTTTAAAATAATTAGTTTATTTTACTAATGACATTTTTGTCCATTATCTGTTACGACTAAAATTTCAATCAACTAAAGTAACATAATTTAACCATGTTATGTAATAGTAAGGCTTTGTAGGATTGTGGGCAATCAACTTTGCAAAGGGTTTTGTGGAATTGTTGGCAGTCCATTGGGTTCAAAGCTTGACAAACAAGTGGGCATTTTAATGAAAGAATTGGATGATCTAGGATCATACATGAAGGTTTTGTATGAACATTTATAACATTTGAAAATTTTGATGTTTAACCAACTTTTATCATTCCATCCAACATTATATATGTGGTCATGTTATTCATTGTCTTGAGTAATGGAAATTTCATTCAAATTTATTGCATCTTTAGGAGTGTGTCCACCTAATTTTTAAATGCCATCTTGATCATCCAATAGATCTTGGACATGTGGTTGTTTGAAGATACTAGGTGCAATGACCACAAAATTTTCTTGGATCTACATTTCATACATTCCATAGCCAAATTGACAAGGCAAGTAAAATCATCCTTTATGTTGAAAACTTGTTGTTTAGTTTTCAATTTTTTCTTTTCTAGTTCTTAACATGTGATCATAGATTTTTTTGAAGTTGCTTAAAATGTTTCCTGATGTATCCCTGCAAACCAAAACATTCCACATATGTTGAGAAGAACTTGCATTCGTCACCATTTAATTTTTTTTTTTTCCATTTTGGAATAAATGTTTCAAACTTGTATATAAAATCCACCTTGTTTAGTGTTGCAACATGTTCATCTTTCTTGGCTTTAATGAATACTAGGATCTCCTTGTGCTCCTAATTTGGCCAACAAGGTTTCCTTTAGTGGGTGTCAATGGCATAATCAAAGTTTTGTGATGATTTATTTTGCCCTTGGGCCTTTTTTTTGCATAGATCCATGCTCAATCTCATTACATTTCTGAATTCATGTCAAAAATGAAATTGAAGTGTCAAAATTTGTCTATCAATTGCATGTTGGTGTTTTTCCATATGAAACCAAGACTTACACCATAGAAGACTTACAATTAAAAACAAACAAGGTTTGTAGTCTTGAAAAAAATATCTTCCTTTTATCTTAATTTATTATTATTATTATTATTATGTAATAGTTCTACATAAGAAAACTACTAACATATTATAGAAAAAAAGTTACACATTATGTTGTGTGTTTGAAACATTACAAACATTGAGTAAAGATTGATTAAAGGTGTTGAAGACATTGTAGAAATTGAAAACACTAAAAACATTGAAGATTTTGAACTTGATTTTAGATGTGAGGAACATTCAAAACAAATCTTCATGATTTTTTTACAAGAATTTGAATCTTCTTTACACTTTTCATAGTTGTTGATGTTACTACCAAATAGTTTCATGTTGTAATTAAAGAAACAAGAACATTGAATTATGACCAAGAACTTTAAATGTTGTAGAGAATTTAGATTTTGAATAGCAATTGAGAATTTAAACCTTGAATTTGGACATTTAGCCATAGAATACTTGAATTAAACAACAATAACTGTTCATGAAGTTTTTAGTTTCTAAAAATGTTCATGAAATTTCTTGAAAAAGGAACAACCTAGGGTTTGGAGTAGGGTTAGTTGAAGACGGTTTAAGTGAGATGGATGGTGAGTTTAGACCCCACAATCATCTGCATATTATGTAACATTAAGTTTTTTGGTCCTTTCTATTAGCTTTACATACCATTGGTTGAGAAAAAAAATCTAGGTAGGTTTAAAGTTAGATTTATTATTAATTATGACATACATTTAACATCAAGTTAACACCACTTGCCAACTAAGATGTCACGTCATAAACAAAGCTACCTAACATTACATATGAGAATGCAACACAAAATCAAGAAAATTTAACATTGACTTCACATGGATTTAGCACTAGGTGTGAATGGTGCTTAAAAGTTAATGTAAAAAATGTGATTGAAGAGTTATTGAAAAGTTCACAACCAATGAAACCACATGCTTGCACATGGTAGGAAACATCACTTTACATTTAACAAAATGTAGGTGATTGTAGGAATAAACTACTTACATGGTAAAGCATATGAAGCACAAATCTAAACCTATGTCTCAAATTTAATGTGTTGGTAGTAGATGGATAAAATCATGAAAAGATCATGAATTTCAATTGTGCAACAAAACAATTGTTTGAAACCTTGAATGTCTTTGTGTTTTGGGTCTTATGTTCCCCTTCTTTTTAACTTGATCTAATAAATATTATGAATTTCCTTTTAAAAAATTTATTGCCTTTCTGAACTACATGGAGTTGCTTGAAAATGGATTGTTATGGTGTGGAAGAAATAATATGATAATGTAGGAAACATGCAACAAGTGTTATCATAACTAAAAAATATGAGAATGTAACTACATTGCCTCAATTACAAAACAAGCCATTTAATTTCATCAACTATTCAAGTACTTCAATGTTTAGCAACTTGAAGCTTTTACCATTCCATCCTAATAATTAAGCTTGTTGTTTTGGCTTTGATTCGTCACTTACATGACAACATAAAACATATTGAAATGCAATAGAATTTTTTTCAAAAGAGGATGAAAAACAAGGATCTTGAATTCTCATACATCTTGAAGAAATGTAGGCTGGTGTGCGCACAAAGGGTGTTTCGAAAGCTTAAGCATCACATATATGGTGTCATGAAATTTGATTTAGATGTAATAAACCCTTATTAAAAAAAAGATTTATTCAAGGAATGTGTTGGGTGATATTCTAACCTTTAGATAATGTTAATATTTCATCTAGATTGGGACATAACATTGACAAATCAAGGGACACACCAATTTTGTTGATTTTTTCAATTATAGGTCAATTTTGGGTTTGGTTTTTTGGTCAATTTCAGGTCTCCCAAATTGCAAGTTCTATGTGTTGGGGGAAAAGGAACTTCAATTAGGTATCAACTTTTCCTAAAACCAAAATTGAAACCAAAATTGATTCTTAGAAACTTTTTATGTAGGTTCTAGTTCTTTTTGCACCTAAATACTAATTGATTTTTTGTAGGCATGCAAGGTGAAAGCATGAAATAAGGAACCACAAAGTGTGTGGACAATCTTTTAAAACTATTTTTCAAATTTTTTAAAAACACCGTGGTAATATTATATATCAAAAAATTCATTTAATTTTTGAAATAAATTCTCATACTTTCAAAGTTGCAACTACAACATTTTCATGAAAATTCACCATGTTTCAAGAGTCCTTTTATATGTTCAAGCACTCAAGAAAAACATGTGGACATGTGGTTTTTTTGTTTCAAAAGTCCTTTCCTTATCAAATGTTCACCAAATCATTTCATTTAAAAAAAAAACTTTAATATATTCCACAAAAAGGGATCCATATGTTCAAAAAATTCAAAAAATAAAAATACATATATGCTTTTAGATTTTGATACTCAATCATCCTTAAACATTATTATAATTTTGAATTTGTAATCATGGTCTAGAGTAAAGTTATAGATTTGACTATAATCGAAGGTTTGATGCAAAAACATATGAGTTTTTATCATGTTATATGTCATATTTGGTATCAAATTTGATATTTTATTTGAAAAATGTGTGAAAAATGCAATTTGAACCAATAGAAAATTGTCACGTGAAAAATACAATCATTGAAAAGGACTTTAAACTTGGCATGACTGGCTTCTTATTTCATGCTTTCACCTTGTACGTATTACTTTTTCAAAACAAGTTGCATGGAAATGTAATTCTTCTTCAGGTATTCAAATTTTATTAGTTGTATAGTGTTGATGCCTACAAAATCTTCGATCTTGGGTCATTTGTAGGCAGGCAGGTAGGCATGATTGAATCGGCTTTGGATTTATATATTATTTTAAAATTAAAAATCAAAAGTTTAGAATTGTGAAAATTTTGGTTTGAAAATGGATTGGAGGTTCCATCAAATTTTAAGATAATAATTAGGACCCAAATTGGAGCTCTATCAAAAATACAAATATTGAAGAGATGTTATATTCAAAACCTAAATTGGACATCTATTTATAGTAGTTGGGTTGGGGTATCTTCACCAACAACCCCAAAAATTGAACCTGGATGCAACTCCAAAGGAACAAATTGCAATTGCCCATGCATATGA
>Ga0209208_10007105_pt1 | contig 15296 bp, 10 predicted proteins | sample S1TSphfallax_3_FD_187694 | JGI IMG/M metagenome (GOLD analysis project Ga0209208, IMG submission 187694) | Host-associated microbial communities from peat moss isolated from Minnesota, USA - S1T2_Fd - Sphagnum fallax MG (SPAdes) (version 2) | ecosystem: Host-associated > Plants > Peat moss >...
TTGTAGGATTAACATTTTCCATTTGTAAAACTCAAAATATTGAAATTTCATTGGCAAATTTTTAAATACTTGAAATTTTTCAATCTTATTGGAACTAAAAGTTTCAAAAGATATATTTTAATACCTAATTATTTATTTAAATCACTTCCTTGGTGACATTGTAAATATTTGAATTATTCAAAAAATATTTGACATCAGCCAAACTTAATAGGAATCTAAAACTTTAATAGCCTAATCTTTTTTTGGTTATAAATTTGGTTCAATTAGTCTTGATTGATTAATTTAGTTAATTTTTTTGGTAAAACATTTAAGTTTTTTTAAAGTTCATGAATAGGGAATAAGAAAAGAAATTGTGAAATGATTGCATGTGGAGTTTTAGTAAAAGAGATTAAATGAATGGGTCAATTGTGTTTGTTGCACAAATTGTGTGGAAAGGAGGAAAAATTTCAATGTGGTTTGTATTTGGGGTTTTTCTAAGTTTCAAATTGTGATTTTTAGGTGGTTAGTAAGGGGATTTGGAGGTCAAAGAATTGATCATAACATGAAATTTACAACCATTAGTGGGGAGGGTAAACACAACATCAGCTATGGCATTAAAAAAAAAGATATCTAAACAAAACCAATCCTAGTGCATTAAGACATGGCATCCACCATATAACTTTTCCTTGGATAAATTATAAAATAATAGATTTCACAATGTTAACCATATAATTTGCCTTGAGATTGACTGTGTTTATTATCTATTCAACATGCATGATTAATACATTTTATGAATATATCATTAGTTCACATAGTTAAACTAATTTTCACTTTTGTCAATTATGACTTTCATAATTTTGTGAGTTCATAACTTTTGCATATGGACTTCAATTCAATAACTTCCAATAGCAAAGTTGTAGCTTTGAAAGTAACATTTGACTATAAACCATTCTTGTGGCTATATAATGTGTTTCATATATTTAAATTATTAACGTGACCCCACATTGGATATTTACCCTTTGAAAATTTTATAGTGGTTTAAAGAGGGCCCACTTTGGACAATATTTGGTTCTCAAACCTTTTTTTAAACATTAAAAACATCATGAGCCTCCAAATTCCCAAACTGGGAAGGTGTTTAGGAGTGTGGGAATCACATTCCCACATTTGTGAAAGTGTGATTAAGTCTTAGGACACACTTTCTTGACCCATTCCCCTTGGCATGCTTTAGCCTTGGTTACAATCTCAAGGCTAGGTTCATGACATACTACGTAATAATTAATAATAATTAGGTGTTTAAGTAGTTGCTAGGTAATACTTACTATCTAGTTACCAAACAAACCTCTTTAACTATGATGAAAATTTACATAGGCACAAATCCACCTATGTAGTAATAATAAATCTACTAAATATGTAGTATATATTATATTTACCAAAAATTTATTATTAATGTCCACTACCTAGTTATAGATTCACCTTTTTAGAAAATAATTAAATATGATTGCATTTATGTAATGACCTTATTTATCATAAATTAAAATGGTGGTTAGATGTTTAGATTTTTATTTTGTGACCAAACATGTCAAGGGTTTAATTCCTTCCAATCACATTGACTTATATGACTATATAGATAATTGAAACAAAGAATTGTGATGCACTAGTAAAAAGATATCACCAAGTTCATTAATTTTTTCATTAGGTCATGGGTAAAATTAGGACAATTTCACTAGATAAAAAATTTAGTGAATTCATTGTACCCTCTAATGAACAAGGAGTAGTTTTTACCTACATCTAATGATTTTACTAATGTTTGGTATGAGAGGAAATTTACACGTGGCAGTGGAATTAAGTGATATTTTAATTATTTTTAATTTGAATTATTACTATTATTAGTCATATTTTTAAATCATACAACATGTATGCAATCAACATATGGCATGAATATGGTTGTTGGTATCAAGGTTTGAATCATGATCTCTTTGGAAACAAACCATTCTCTATGCCAACATGTTGCCATTTGACATTTTGATTAAAAGAATTACAAATTAAACATATTACAATTACAATAATTCTTTTTAGAAATCAAACTTTGACATTTTTTTTTTTTTGGTATGTTTTTCAAATTAAGCAAATGAGAATTCACTATTGAAGTTTTGTTAGGTTCTATAGATGTATAATAAAATAAACCTTTAAAGTTCAAAGCCATTTGAATGAAAACACATTTTAATTTGGTTTTTTAATAACAATTCACAAAATATTTTTTTCATAAAAAAATATGCTTTGAAAAGTTAAAATCTTTGAAAAATAATTTATGACTAACATAAATAAATATTCCTAAATATTTTTAAAATTTTAATTAATATATATTGGTTGATACATGTTAATATTTGTACATACACACACACCATAAATTATAATGGTATGTATTATATATAATAAAATGTGTTAAAATATATATGCATTTAGCATACATACATACATTTAATAATTTTATACATAATCACAATGAAATATATGGATTAATGAAATTTATAAACTTTTATCCAAGATTAAAATAATAATTTGAATAATACAAAATTATGGTTTTAATGAATTGCCTTAATGAATCACTTCCACTAGAAGTAGATATGAATGATTCAAGTTTCACCGAATATGAAAGGGACCAAAAATATGATGACATATTTCACTTAAGGCCCCATAGTGAATTGAGTTCATGAACTACACCCATATTTCTTACTAGTGCAAATTGAGCACAATCTTGTTAGTTCTTTTTCAAACTTTTTTTCATCCACAAACATTCAAGGATTGCTTAAAGCTCTCATGAATTTGTAAAGCCACACCTTGGTATTTCAAAATTTTCAAAATAAAGACACAAAAAATCCTCAAGTTGTTATAACCTCATAAGTACCATTTTAATTATCGATTGAAAACCAACTTTAGATTGATTTTAAAGTTTTTAGCTTTTGGAAATGTTGATGATTACAATTCAACCATTAATAATTTTGTAGGAATAAGTTTACTCATGAATGGTGGCCTTAGGATACATCTTTTGGTTGTTTTGAAACAAAACATTGTAACGATAAGACGATCATAATTGCATCTTGATATATGAAAGTGTTTAGACGTAATATGATACCTAAATCCTTTGCAATTATTGTTGTTTTGTTGTTGATTTTTTTAATGTGTATAGTCTAAGGAAAAAATAAGGGTTTGTCAACTATTGTATCTACTTTGGTAGAATAAATTGTGAAGCCAAGGAAAAAGGGAAAATAATAAAAACATCAATACATATATATCAAGTCTATTTTTTTATTCCAAAAACAAAATCTAAGCTTAACACATCTCCTTATGACTCCATGAACCTTCACTAATTGCAAGTTCATTGGATTCCAATTGTTGTCCTAGAGACCTTCCCAAATACCTATTTTCTACTTCTTTTCATCATCCTACAAATATTATACTAAATTATTAATATATTGAATGTCACATCCATAAGCTTGAAAAGATAAACATGGCACAATAATATTTCATATCATGATCAATCTAGGTTGTGTCAAGTCTAATACAAAACAATTAACATGTAACATAATCATTACCAAATCACACCTTATTTTTTGACAATGAGCTAAAGTAAGACCTAAAAATTGCTTAATTGTTAACTTGCCACCATAGATGCCAAAGGCTAAAGTACCACCTTAAAAATAGGTTATAATTGGTGATCTACTTGATTAGCTTATCATAACCATAACTAATTTTGTTATCCTATAATATTACATCACACATTATATGGACAATATTTAATTATGGCATAAAAATTTATGTAGTTACATCTAATCCAAAATTCATTTTAGATTATGTTTTTGAAATCAACATATTTGACAAATCAATGAAAATATTGTTTACATTGTCATGATTAACATGACCATGTCATTCAGTTCCATTCAAATTCATTAATTTGTAGGTTTCATTATCTTCAAAGATGAATATTTTGACCTTATGTTAGTTGTGACATCTACTTTTTTAATCAACATAAAATATAAGGTCTTACTAATATATTATACTAACCTATTTGTATGAGGCAAGTCGTTGCATGAGCGTGGAGCTTGAATGTAGAACATAAAGCCAAAATATGGAGCTTAAAAGGAGCATTACCCTTAAAACAAGGGGAGTTGAAGCCATTCACCAACCACAATGTCCATGAATGTTAGATGATTAAATATGGACAAAATATTTGATATATTCATCCTATGCATGAATGAAAATTTCAATGCATGGGCAGATCCCATGCATTATTTAAATCTTGAATTTAAAACAAACATAAACATGCGATATGACATTTTTCATTCTTGATAGACATTACAATTTGTTTATTATTTATGATGTGCAAATTCAATCTATGACTATGAGCCAATGCAAATTTTTTAACATGAACATTTTGCTTCCAAACTGAATTGACATCAAATGCCCAAGTAATATTTATCACATGTTGATACAATATATGAAAGATGAGAAAACAACATTTGTCCCTAACATTGCAACAATTCTACCCAAGATGAATCTCTTGCTCCAACAACTTTTTGACTTCATTAATACTTAATGTAGGCTGGTTCATTAAATCATATGTCTTATGATCACAAAACATCCTAGCTCTGTAAATGAATTACAAATATTTGTAAGTGACAAAATTTCCTCTTTTCTTTGAACTTTTTAACATAGACACAAACTCAAAACAAGTACAATTAAGTATCACCCCAATGTCACTTCATATATATATCATAAACATGACACCACCATAAGAGTTAAGAGAGTAAACATGCCCATACCCAAGAGCAGGAACATCCTTGACATGCAAAATAATAGGCAAGAAATAAATTTCCCAAACAACCATCTACTATCATGGTCATTTCCAAATGGAACACGATGCAAAAAAAAAATTCATGTTTTGAAATTGGTATGTCATCTATATTTGGATTTCCAACCCCAAGTTATGCAACATGTGCACACCTAAGAAGACAAAACCCAATTTCTTCAAAGGATGTAACCTCCATGTGTGTGAAACTTGTATTAATGAAAACTAACCACACATCTGGAACTTGAAGTTTCTTTCATAGAATCACGAACATCACCCATTACACATTGATCCTTATTATCAGGGCAAAACCATATTGGTTTATACCTTGTCTTTTTATTTATTACAAGTTTGAACCACCTATACAACACAGTGGCTAGGGTGTAAAATGAACATTTTGTTATTTTGGCATCACACTTATGCTTTCCTTACTAAATGGTTGAACAATGCACATGTGAGTTTGCATTTTTCTTTGCAATGTGGAAGACCCCCTAGTTGCATGTGGTATCAAGAATATCTTAGGCTTCCCAACCATGGCCACTTAACCTTGATTGAAATCCATGTTGGAAATGGGAAGATCCATGTGTAGAGGTTTCCTGCATACTAATAGAATCCAATTGTCATGGCATAAAGAAATTTACTTTATCAGGTTGATGTGAATCTTGAAAAGAACCTATCATAATGTTGTGTTTTTTCTTACAAGACTTAAATCGTTCTTCACCTTTTGACCCAATGGACTTACTATCCATTAGACCACCATACACGATATTTGCAATTGCATGTGCAATTTTCTTTGGATCACCAAATATATGTGCAACTTTTAATCACAATTGGGTTTGATATGGTCTTGCTCCTCTTAGTTTACCCATCAAATGCATTCTATAACAAGTTTGTTGCTCCAAAACCCTAATCAAGTCATCAACTATGGCATAAAAAAAATCTTTGTTTTTTTTCTTGGATTGTTGTAACCAACTATTATGAATTTTTTCAAACAAGTTACAAGTAAACATGTTGGCATCCTTGTCAATTGTCAAACCTTATACACAATAAATGGAAAATTTAAAAATGACACGCTAATTAACATTGACCATGTGGCATTTACTAATTTTCTAAACTCAACAACCTATTGATTTTAACAAGCAAGTATGGACAAATTGGGGAATGAGTAGATTGCAAATGAAGTACTTGAAAACAAAGTTCCCCCATTAATGAATTCAAAAATGCCAAAAGGTTAACCAATTTTTGAACTCTTCAAGGTATGTCCTTATTGCCACATTCGCTGAATGCCACCAAGACTTGATAACCTCAAAATTTGCATTTGTTGCATCAAGTGTTTTGGAATTCTTATAATTGTTACAAATTTCCATGTGTTTTGCCCTCAAATTAGGCACTTGAATGAGTCTAATAGTGTGAAATTTCCATAGACTAAACCCAATGGAAAAGACAAGTTCATTCTTTGTTCGACAATGGTTGGGAAAGGTCTCCAAATGGGCCAAACACAATTCGCAAAACATTCTAATTCACTTGAGCATTATCTACTATAAACCCTCTAAATTGTGGCATATGAATTCCATTTGCTTTCATGAGCTTCATAAGGGCCCTCCACATAAGAACTTGAGACTCCACATCCTTCGATTGCATGTCACATATTGCAATTGTCATGACCCTAACATAGTTTGGGTCATAGACATGCCACGCCATGGTACTCCAACCCAAAACATGTTTTCAATGGTTAAACATCAACCATGTTCTTTGCAAATCTCCACCTAGTTGCATATGTGCAAAAGATCAATCCCACTCCCTTCACCTTTTGTGAACATTTTGAACAAGTAAAATTTTGGGAATCTTTGTATAGGGAAAACATTGTATTGGATGTAATCATAAGGACAATTTTTCTTTAGCTCAAGAATGTTATCCAATGGGCTATGTCTAGAATTTCCATGCCAAAAGGATGAAACAAGATTTTTAATGTTGGGTGAAGAGAATGTAGAAAATCTACCCATCAATCCATGAAAATTGGCCCCTTGTAGTTTCATTTTAGGTGTTTCACTAAAAACAAATAACTCATGGCTCAAAAATGTTTTACTGGTAACCAAAGCAATAGCCAAAGTCGTTGCACATGGATTCTTTTCCAACTCATGCCTCACCAATTCCTTTGTAATCTCAATTGATTCATGGCAATCACCACTTGAAACAAGATGATTGTGCAAACCAAAATGGATGCAAACTGTAGTCATATTAAGAAGTTTGTGCACAACACAATAAATCCTAGCATCATAGATGGGACACACATAAAAGGGGTGTGTTACACAATATGTATCTACAATTATGGAATGCAAAGGAAGGACATGTCTAGGCAAAAATGCATTATTTGTTGCATCTTCCCAATGGACTTCATTGGGTTTTCCATCTCACAACAAACTTGGGCAATTTTCCATTACACAACACAAATGACCAACACAAGCGGTTCACCTAAAATTCAATCCATAATTGTTTTTTATGTGGGTGGTTTTCATCACACACCAAAGGTGGCCATCGTGTTTCCTATCCATACCTTGCTTTGTTCTACCATGGTAGTTGCCATAGTTTTGGGAAGAAATTTGAACAAGATGTTTCCATTGAACTCTTGAAACAAGAAAGGCACTTGGACAATATTGATGTTATTAAAATATATGTTGCGAATTTCAATTCTACACCATGATGCCTTAGTCATCTTTCTCAAACAATGAATGACATTATTACTTGAAGAGTTCAACCCCCCAGAAAATGTAAAGGAAGGGGGACCTAGTAAGGGAAGGTTTCAAAGATCTAGGAACTCGACTAGCAAACGATTGAAGGAACAAGCATATGCATGAATTGAATGAATTGAAAAGCTTGAAAGGGGCAATTGACTTGGAGTAAATGCAAAAAATACTTGACTTGGATCATCTAGAATCAAAGGGTTTGATAGGGTTGCAACATTAATATGTAGTGAACCTACACAAACAACTAGACTTGGAATTAACCATAACATCATCATCATTTGTACCATCACTAAGGTCAAAAACATTCCATGAAACAAGAGGTTCACCTTTCACTTTTGTGGGGTGTTGTTTCTCCTTTTGAAAGGCAACACTTCTTGGAACGATAGACAAAAAAGTTGAAAACAATACCATGTTTCCACCATGGACTTTGTACTTCCTTGCAGGAATTTTCCATACTCGAAAAGAACCTAAATGAAATGGTTGTTGGAAAAGAAAATTAATTAAAATATCATTGTTGTCAAGGAACTCACATTCCACCAAAAGCGAATGAACATGCATTTTGAACTTTATAGCAAACACATAATTAGAAACCTCTACAAATCCATCCATTGAAATGTCCATGGTTAATGGTGTAGACCTATATATCAAATAATGAAAAATAACAAAGCGTAAACTATATCCTGCCATCTTGAAAACAATAAAAAAAAAATGTTGATTTAGTGCAAAATGAAAGAAAAGAATAACAACAATCCAATCCTTTGGAAGAAATCAAAGTCTACAAATGTATTGACCAAAAAAATTGAATGAAAACCTTGTTGATCACAATAGTGGCCAAAAAACTGGATTTGAATGAAACAATTTAACACATAAATATGGAAAAACATAGTTGGTACAAACAAATGGAATGACTTAGACTATGCAAATATGGATTTGAAGTGGGAATCACACACATGGCAAAAGTTCAAAATGCTCATGAATTGAAATCTAACAAATAATACATTAATTCCAAAATCTTCATTATGGTACTACATTAAATATTTTTTCTTCAATAAAATATATAATATCATATATATGTGCTAATACCATATTCCACTACGACGATATATATTAATGGTACATGGTAACTAAACGATAAACCAATATAATAAATGCCAAAAAGGTAACTTTGTAAGCAAATATTAACATGTAATGAACCCATGAAAATGTTATTGATGGACATTGAATGACGTAACAATCTTTTGATGAGAAAAAAATCATACTTTTATCTTATGACAACTATCCAAATATTGAACAATAAAAGACCACCACCAAGAATTTGAAAGACCCCAAATAATAAACTACCTAGGCTATGTTATTTCGTTCTTGTTAATTATTACATATGGAGTAGAAGTTGTTGAATATTGTTTTAAAAAAGCCTAGTAAAAACTCTTTCAAAACATAACTAAAAATTATGGAAGAATTTCGGTTCAATATTTGTATTATGAAGAGGATTCAGTGAGGTGGATTTGGAAATTCATTTGAATTTGAAGAAGCTGCCTTTGGAAGGACTAAAACTAATCGGATAATAATGAATTCACACTTGGGCCAATGCCATAGGCAATAGTAATGTAGGTGTATAATTTTAAAGGGGTTTCAAGATCGATGGTTCTACAACTACCAAATACAAGCCACCTACAACATTAAACACAGTAGACAAAAATGAACACAATGTCCTTGTTTTAAAACCATATTGGTCCATTAAACTCCAAATGTGATGAAATTAACCCATTTCACATTTAAAGGATCCCAATAACCGTCAAAATGATATTTTCTTATTTTATCTAAAATGTTATTAAAAGCCGATGATGCCATCCATAAATGCTAGCAACAATTGAAGGACCATTATAAACAACACCCCAATATGTTCATTGACATTATAATAGTTCTCCAAATGAAAACATGAATGAAGCAAGAGTGCAAGCTCCAAAGAGCAAGAGGTGGAGGAGACGCGGGTGTAATTAGCCCAATACAAAGCAAAAAAAAAAGTTGATGCCACCAAAGGGAAAACATGTTTAGTTTTCAACAACACAGTCAATGGCTGCAGATAACCTTTTGGAGAATCCAAATGATATTGAGGTGGAGACTAAAGATGTTATGTCCAAAGAGGTTGCCAGGAACATAGGTTTGAGGGCCGACTCGAATGTGCTCCTGGATGGGGACCAAACAGAGAAGCCATTATTTTTGCAAGATGCAAACAGCCCAAAAAGTCATGTACAAACTCAATATGTTTTTGTTATACCCAATAACCATTTTGGCATGTAAATTTACTATTATTACAAAAATCATAGTGAGAGATGGTTCAGTATTAACCTTTCACAAAAATGTGTTTCCTTATGATTTTGAGTATCTTTTATATATGTTTCCAGGAATTAGGAGCAAAAGGCCAGAAGGAGTTGAGACTACAAACATGGTAGCACAAGAGGAAAGAACTATTCTGAAAGAGGTAAATACAATGCCTACAACATTTTGCAGCATCTTTCTTGGTCTTATAAAATCAACTTTTTTTTTTCTCCTACTTAATGCTTGTAGTTGCAAACTTGTGTGAAATTATCATCAACAACAAAGAATGGTTTTTCTCAAGCTCTCATCTTTCTTCCTTATAATCCACTATCGTCAACGACATTCAAGTTTTTTTTCTGCAATCTCCTTAATTTTTTTCTCGTTCCCCCATTCGCCTTTTTTTTACCCCTTCATGTTGATTATCGTTGATGATAGTCGACCCTTCTTCTCACATCCCTGGCTCACTGGCCTATTTGTTTCGCTTTCTCATAGGAAGCGCCATCGTCGAGGGGCGTGAAGCTCCCCAACGGTGGTGTCTTTTTCTCTTTGAGTTTACCATTGGCAACTCCATCTTCCTCTGACGACCTGCATTTTTTTTAAACAAATTCCAAGCTAGGGGAGCACAAAGCTTCCTTGGCTTTTTCTCTGCTTTTGATCATGGTTCACCATTGCTGGGGAGCTCAAAGCTCCTCGACGGTGGTTTGTTTTCTCTTTTAGCCTGTCCTACTGGGGAGCTCCACGCTCCTTCGGCGACCTGCTTTTTTTATAAAAAATTCCAAGCCAGGTGAGCACGAAGCTCCAGTGCCTTTTTTTTCTGTTTCAGTCATGATTCGCCATTGCTGGGGAGCTTGAAGCTCCCTAACAATGGTTTGTTTTCTCTTTGAACTTTGCCCTGTCGGGGAGCTCCATGTTCCTCTGATGTCCCACTCTTTTAAAAACAAAATTCCAAGCCAAGGGAGCATGAAGCTCCCCTGATTTAGTTTTTCTATTTTTTGTCATGATTCGCCACCGCCGAGGAGTTTGAAGCTGCCCGGGGATGGTTTGTTTTTCTCTTAGAACTCTGCCCTGCCAGGGGGCTCCACGCTCCTCCGACAACCTGTTTTAAAAAAAAAATCCAAGCTAAGGGAGATGCTCCCTTAGTTTTTTTTTTTCTGTTTTAGTCATGATTCACCATCGCTAAAGTGCTAGAAACTCCATGGCAGTGGTTTGTTTTCTCTTTGAACTCTGCCTTGTTGGGGAGTTCCATGCTCCTCTAACGTCCTGCTCTTTTAAAAAACTTCCAAGCCAAGGGAGCACAAAAGCTCCCTTGGGTTTTTTTTCGGTTTTCTATCATGGTTCGCCATCGTCGGGGAGCTCGAAGCTCCCCAGCGGCGGTTTATTTTCCCTTTGAACTCTGCCCTGCCGGGGAGCTCCACGCTCTTACGACGTCCTGTTTTTTTAAAAAACATTACAAGCCAGGGGAGCACAAAGCTCCCCTAGCTTTTTTTTCTGCTTTCTATCATGGTTTGCCATCGCCAGGGAGCTCAAAACTCCACGGCGGTGGTTTTTTTTTCTTTGAACTCTGCCTTGTCGGGGAGCCCCACACTCCTCCGGAGTTGCCTTGCCATCACCAACGGAGCCCAAAGAACCCCGCCCTTCTATCCCCTGGGTTTTTTTTCTTAGTACTCGCCATCACCGATGGAGCCCAAAGACCCCCACCCTTATATGCCCCTGTTTTTTTCCTTGGTACTTGATTGTTGTTGAGACACTCAGATTTTTTAATTTTATCCTTTAACAAATTCTAAGAAAATTATGTACATTGAGAGACATCTACCTGCAAAATCATGAACCTGAGAAACTAGAGAATAATTAAGCCATCCCCAAAAACATACAAATTAAAGGTGCAATGCAACCAACAAACAAAACTCTAATACTTGAAACATGGCCTTTGTGAGCTTGCAACTAATATGTTAACCAACATCAAAAGCTCGTTGAATACTGAATATTTTGGACAATTTTGCCTTTTTGTTTATGTAATCTACATAATTATTTGCCCTTCATGTAAAAATATTGTGTTTTGATGATATGGGATTCCATTTGAATAATGTGAGATTGTTTTTCAAGTTTCTTTTGTACTTGTAGTTTTCCAAATACAAACCAATAATCCTTTGTAAATCTTGTTTTCAGATGTATAAAAATGTAGTAGTTGAATCAAATAGTGCACTAGAGCTTGAAGTAATGGTAATGGTTTCTGAAAATGTGCATTCATTATGTGAGTAAATTGAGTTTGATGAAGGGGATGTTGATTTTGAACAAGCAAATTATCAACGTACAAAAGAATCACAAGGTATCTACAAATCAGATCATAGAGGAGTTGAAAATTCAACCAACAAGTAAGGCCAAGTTACGCATTCCTTTGTGTCACATGATCTCCATGCCTATTGTGAGGCCAACATTGCTTGTTGATGCGAAAAAAATGGAACATAGTTTCTAGATGGGCTATAGAGAGAGAGATATAATCTTTTATGTTTCTACCACAAACAACAAAAGAATACAAGATATGGTCATTCCCAAGTTGTTGAATTTGTGGGACTTTCATAGGCAAGCGAATAATGTCTTCAAAGTTGAGTATCTTATTTTCTTTTAATGCAAGATTCACACCATGACAAATGTTTTTCATTAAATGAATCTATACCATTTCCCATTAGTTGGATTTTAATATATTTTGATTAATATGTCCTAGATGTAGATGCCACAAATTAGTTTTATTAACAATAATTGGTGTTGTAATATCATTAACTTTTTCTTTGTTTGTAATTCTTGATTTATAAAGGTATGCCTACCCATTACACCTAGCATTTCTCAAGGCCCATGACATACAATACATTGGGGATGTCTTCAATTTGGCCATTTTCTAATTTTATTGATACTTCTCCATGACTATGTATCCTATGGGTGTTTCTATCTTTTAGATATACCATTTACCCATGGTCACATTTTTTTATGTCACAAAGAATTGCAAATTGTGTCACATATGGTGTGGCACCTATATCCATGTACCAAGTGTCATCATTGCTTCTTGTTCTAAAAGGGTGACAACATAGAGTTTCTTACTAGATGTTGCAACATTTGATTGTTGTTTAACATCTACTTCAACTATTATTTTAGCACGACAATCTTTTATCACATGACCAACCTTTTGACAATAAAACACTTTAGTGATTGTTTGTCAAGTTTGCATTCTTTCCATCATAAGGGAATTGAGGTCATCTCCTTTTGGATGGATAAACAAAATTTCCCTATTTTCTTCTAAGGTAGGCTTCTTTATTTCCTACATATAATTTGATGGATAATTTAAATTGTGCAACAATTTATCTTCTTGTGACAAATCAATTATTGATGCTTGTAAGGTCAAATTTTGTTGCCTTTTCCAAAAAGTAATAATTTTTTTGAAACTCGTAAACATGTTTCACATTATGAAAGTAAAATATCATCATCATAAACCAATGTTCTAGTTAATGATAAATTTCAAATAGTGATATCAATTTGTCATAGTATCCCTTTCTTTCAATCCTAAGGTTTGAATCATTAATTTTTCAAGCCCATTTTTGTTAGAATATCTTTAGACTCAAACATATTTTTAAATTTTTCTCATGCCTCTTAAATGTCCCTTTTGATTATACATGAAATATGACATTGTTATCCAAACAATTGTTTAGAATTGTAAGAGCTAGATTGTTTCATTCTTCCCAAATTTTATACTACCTACCCCATTAACATGTGTAATTTGGATCCCAATAGCAATTTGTGCAACAATTGGGGTTATGGGATGACAAGCTTTAATTTTGATCCATTCTTTTGGATCCATACATTTAAAGCAAAATTAGAACATCCATTATTTTCTAACCATAAAATTAAAACTAATCCATTCTTTTAATGCTAAACATAAATTACAGATATTATGATTAAAATAAAAATTTAAAATTTGTGAAAATGTCTTGTGTAGGAGTTTAGTTAACATTATAATAAATTTCAATGTTGTAATTATTTCTTGAAATTGAAACTTTTACATTTTTTTTAATCTCAATCAAATCAAATAACTTTCATCAAAATTTTGTGCATTTTATTTATTTGGACATTGACACATTTCATTGTTTATTGACAATCAAAGTATTCACAATTCACATTCCCATTTAATGTAAAATTAAATATTTTAAGAAAACACCCATAAGAGATTCATGAAACTTATTTTTATGGACAATCTAATACCATGTTGGAAAAAGCAAACTCATTGGTTAACAATAGAAGTGATTTATAAATAAAGATAATAGTCTTATATAGACGCTCAATATAGTTAGAAACTTATGGAGCGTCACATAAAATTGTGGTTGTAATTATTTATATATATAACATTGGTACACTATATATATAACATTTTTTCAATACCATTTAAATTGTGATTGCGCCAATTGTGGAACCGCCACAAGATTAAATAGTTTTTTTCAAAGTGGTTGGTTTTATGGGACAAATTTATACATGGCGAATAAAAGATCTTCTTGAAAATTTATTGGATGGATGAATTTTGATTACCTCAAAACGTTCTATATATAGACAATGGTTATATTGTTAGTGTAGAAAACATACACAAACTATACAAGGCTCATGGAATAGGATAGTGCTTAAAGGTGAAAAAATACCTACATCACCAATGAAATTGTGGGAAACTTGAATTGTTCTAAATAAAGTTTTTTTGTGGTAAATTGGCATTTAAATGTTGCAATAGCCTCATAAGCTTGTGCATTAGGTTTGAAGATAAAGAACTTGGCCATGAGATTATTAAAATTGGTGTTTTGGATTGCTTTAAAAAATTGCTTTAATGAAGTCGTACTTAAATGTTGCATATGTTGATGGGGTAATTGAATATGATTCAACATGCCCAATTATGGGTGAGGATGGGTGGGAGCTCTTGGACTTCTTAATTCTTTGAAGATGTGAAAATTAGGTTAAACAAACATAAATCTAATCACGAAGGTGATAGTGATGGTGAAGATGACAAACTTGCAATTAATTGAAAAATAGAACATGACAACTAGGTGATCCAGGAGATTGCCTTGATGATGAGGAATCTACAGTGTTCACATATCCCATCCCTAGGCTCATGGTTTATTTATTTGTTAAACATGGTCTCAAGTTTTTCGTCGAATACAACATAACTTATACATGTAAATTTCTTAGGGCTTTTGTATATATGAATGTTCTTTTGAAAAAAAACAATGTTGTACACAATGAAAATCTTGAAAATTTTAGATAAATTAACGTAAGAAATTTAGATGAATGATTTGGTTGTTGGAAGGTGTCCAATAAAACAACTTGTGTGCTTGGGTGGAATAGGCAATGAAAGTGGATGTGGGTTTGGAGATGAACTTGGC
>Ga0209208_10007106_pt1 | contig 15295 bp, 9 predicted proteins | sample S1TSphfallax_3_FD_187694 | JGI IMG/M metagenome (GOLD analysis project Ga0209208, IMG submission 187694) | Host-associated microbial communities from peat moss isolated from Minnesota, USA - S1T2_Fd - Sphagnum fallax MG (SPAdes) (version 2) | ecosystem: Host-associated > Plants > Peat moss >...
TGGTCTTCAAGGATTTAAATATATATAATAACATAATCACTTGGTAATTTAATTTTTTAAATCTAATTACTTAAACCTAATTATAACCTAATTATCATCGAGGTAAGTTACCAACCCAAAAACACTAAAAATAATAATGATAGAGAAAACCCAATAAATTTTTATAAAATCATTTTAGTTTCAACCCAACTGGCATTTCATTTTTTAATAGAAAGAAACATAACCCAATGGTTAATGAAAAAAATTAATAATTGGTCTCAACATTGGACAAGACCTTCTTCTTAGCTCACATCCAATGAACTTGTAGATGGTTTTTGCAACATTGCATATATTTTGATTGGAATCACCTATTTCATAATGGATTTCGGTGTGCTATTTCAAGCATTTTGTTAGGTTTCATAAAAAGAACCCTTGGTTTAGGTTTTCATATCATTTCAGAATCAGAGAACCATCAGTTTCCAGTTCTTTGAAAAAAATTTAAAAAAAAACAAAAGAATGGTTGATCCTGGTTTTTGCAAAAACCATTAATAAAGAACCGGCGGTTCTCATGAAAGAAGAACCAACTATGAACTGGGGGTTTTATGCCCAGTTATTTGGTTTTAAATTTTTTTGAGAATTGTGATTATATATCAAAATACAGTCTTTGAGGTATGAATCCTAAGAACCGCCGTGATAACCTTTAGTGTCTGTCCCAATATTGGTAAATTTCCATGAACCCAAAACCCCTAAAAGCCATGGCAAGGGACAAAGCCCTAGACCTTGATGGCATAGCCATGGAGTTCTTCTTTAAAATATGTGAGTTGAGTGTACGACAATGTGGAATTGGGATTTCTTGTTTCATTGCATGAGCAAGTTAGACATCCCAGAAAAGTTTGTAACCACAACCAAAAAACAATTGTTTCAAGGGGGTTAATGTCAACGGAAATCTATCACATGCATTTCACATTGAAAGAGGGGTACCTCAAGAATGCTCATTGGCACCTTACTCATTTTTTTCATTGTTAAAGAAACACTTAATGCAATGATCAAGAAAGAAGATTGCAAGGCATGGGGCCCAAGTCCAAGAAACAACAACTTCTAGCACAATATGTGAATGACACCAACTTAATCTAGCCTACCTAATTAAACCACCTGGCCTACCTAGCCTAGATACCTACCTATCTAGCTCACATAACCTACCTACCTTCCTTGTCTACCTACCCATGTAGCCTACCTACCCATGGGCCATACATGTATGCACCTTTTGGGAGCTCTATTCAACCTCCATTCAAATTATGTTGTTGTTAGAGCATGCAATAACCCCCTACCCATGATTATTCCATTGTGCAATTTGTGAAGGCCATGTCCATAGTGGGAAGTATTCATGGCTACTATTTGGGACAATTAAGCTTTTTGTTCATGCTCAAAGAAGAAGCAAGATGCTTAAAGGAGGAAAAAGAGCATTACCAAAAGTTTTTAGCAAAAGACAATTTGCCTCAAGTCTATATTCCCACGAATGAAATAAGTCACATCCTTGGATTAAAGGTCAAATGGCAAAATGTGGTGAAAGACATTGCATACTTCAATTTGGACCTAAGGATAAGACACTAGGACCATGACTAAAAGGATGTGTGCGAGATTGCACAACAATATGTGTTTAACTCATCACACCAAAACAAGGTTCATAGAAAAACATTGGAAGGACCACTTGACTCAACTTCCAAAAAATGGAAGGAAAATTCCATCAAGTTCATGGTGATTCCTCGCCTTAGTTGTCCATTGCACATATGAAAAGTTTTGATTTATCCTTGGAAAGTAGTGGGTTGTGTGTAAACAATTTATTGCTTGTTGGTTGTAGAAGATGTCTATAAACTGTGTATGTTGAAGAAGCATCCTAGAGCCTAGGGATTAGAGAATCCCATGTCTTTTGCCCCCCCCCCCACACATAATTGAACATTGGGAAAAAAGCACTTCAGGAAGTGGATAGATTTTCCAACTCTTGAGCCTCTTTAGCAAGAGAATTCAGAGTACTACTTAAAAAAATCCTGTAATTATGTGCTGGAGATGGAAGCAGGTTCAAGGCAAAGAACAGGTCATTGAAACAACCAGAGCTTTTGTCCAAAATGCTTCCAAGTCTTGTGTATGATGTGTAACCCTTACACAGGTGTCTGTGCCTTTCTAATGGTGTTTGTCTATTGACAAGGGCTAGAGCATCTCCAGTGGTGCTCAGTATGTGTTACAATTGGATGAAGAAAATCCAACTTATGCTGGTTTGGCTAAGGAAAATGGTTTTGGCTCCGCATAATTCAACATGTTGCGGTGCCTTGTAAAAGGCCGCACATCAGTGCTTTGCATCTGCAGAAAAGAGTGTACTAAAATATGATCTAACTGCTTCTCAGTGTTTCTGATTGGCACATTGTAATGATTGGTCCAGGTGGTTTGCTATTAGTAGTCCCCCCACTCATTTGCTGTCCTAGTTAGTTTCAGTTTTATGGGTGGGGTTGCAAAAGAGTACATAACTAAACTTGGATGTGAAAAATATTTTTCGCAAGGTCATGTACTGAGCACTGCTGGAGATGCTCTTAGAGAATTGGTGTAGAAAATATACACAAATTTACACAGGGTCTCTGGAATAGGCTTTGTGCTTGGGGATGAAAAACAAAGGGAGCCTATATGGTCAATCTGGTTATTAGAATGGGAGTCTTGAATTTGTTTTGAGGAGTTGAGTTACCTTCAGGAGTTGAGCACTTAAATGTTGCAATAGCATTAGAGGCTTTTCCTAAGGTGCAAAGAAAAAAAATTGTGATCAATGAGATTGTTCAAATTGATGCCCTTGACTTGTTGCCAAAGAGTTGCCTTAGTGATTGGGTACATTGTATTTTCACATTGCTTGCAAATGACATGCAATTTACAAGGAGCTTTTAACAAGAATTTGGGGATTTTGACACACTATGGTCGGTTTTGTCATCAAATAATCCTTAAAATAGTGAAATGAAAATTTGTGAAAATATGAAGTTGACATGTTGAAAATCATCATAATTATCATAGGTTACATTCTGAATAATTTCACTAGTCATATCACAATATTGTGGTAGATGATGGGAAATTTATTTATTTTCTCAAAATTTGTAAATGAATTCATTTTTTGAAAAAAAAAAATTATTCGTTTTGTCAATGTGGAAACTGACCCTAGGCTATGGTACTTAGAGATATATTACCCCTCATATTGACATTAGAGTTCTAGGACATTACTTGTGCTGTTTGTTTTGAGTAAATCCAAGATTATTGCTGGTGGAGTAAGTTAATTTTGAGCATTGTCCAAGAATATGGGTTCAACTAGTGTTGGACCCCCAAACTCTCTGCACAAAAAAATATTGCACTTTCTTTCTTGTTTGGCATGATTCTGTAATTTTTTTGTTATCGGGCCATTGGAGTATGAACAACCTTCAGAAGGATTGATTCGAAAACAAGCAAGTGCCTTGCACTCGAAAAACCACTTGATTCCCAAAATGTACTCTTGTCTTGATATTGTTCAGCTTTGTATTGCCATGTGTTGGCCTTGCCTACCAAGGCAAGGATATTGTGTTTAGATTCATTATAGAGTATGGTAGCTTAAGGGATTTTGGCCCCTACTAGGTCTATTTTTATATGAGGATTTTTGAAAGATGATTTTTTTGGCTTGTGTTAAAACTTGAGATTAGTTACAGAGAGTTATAAGATATATAATATCTTGTTTCTTTTAGAGGATTTTTTGAAGATTATATTTTTGCGTGGTGAAATGTTTGAGTTTTCATAACTCTTTCTTTTGCCTTCAGATACTTTTTAGTGTAAATGGCAAGGCCGCAGTGTGACACACCCCTTGCTTTCTAGTAAGGTGGATAAAGGGACAAGAAAACAAGTTATTTCTAAAACTGAAAATTGGCGGTCAATTTTCCTTGCCTCAACTTTATTATCATGTAATTACTACTTAGGCTCCATGTTGTTATGCACTGATGAAATGACCAAAAAGAAACAAAGGCTTAAATTTGAAAACTTTCTTATTTCAAATATACATAAGATTCAAATTGTACAAAATATCGCCCAATTATTATCCAAGGGGAGATTTAATCAGTCACACCCATGTTTTTAATTCATTGGAATTTTAGAAACAATTAGGGTGGATAAACATTAAATCAGCTTAGCAAGTGGGGATTAAATCTTTGAATTAAATATTTAAAATAATCTTTTATTATTATTGAAAACTAACTTAATTTTAAAAAAACATGTTAATTTCTTGAAATATCTCAACATATTCAAATGAAATAACACATATTTACATTTGTATGAAATTGGAAAGACAAAAAGCTTAAAAAAAAGTAATTGAAAGGACACAAAAAAAAAATTCCGTTGGATTTGCCACCGTGAATTGTTCAGATTATGTCATAATTTTGGTTTTGGGCATATGTGAAATATTTTCACCGTTAGCAAGAAATTTAAGTTTCCAAAGCTGAATTAGTTCACAAAGCATGCATGAAATTACTCTCAAGTGCGGGTCTAATTAGCTTAGAGTAGCTCAACAATCACAACAAAGATGGTGGTTTTGTATACATGAATAATGCCCTAGTACTACCTTGGCCAATTCGACACTAATTACATTCTTTTCAGAAATGTTGAAATTTTTAAAAATTATTTCTTCCAAATCAAAACATATTGTGAAGGATAATAGTGGATATTTTTGGAATATTCCATTTGTTGAAATGAAAATTTCAAAATTAATTAATTATTTGATGGACAGGTGTTGAAATGGCCAAGGTACTATGGTAATAGGTTTTAGGGCTTGCATTGAAACAAACACTGGCAGAGGCCCACAACATCTCTCCAGTGTTGTGAATACCTTACCCTAAGGTCAGTTTTGTCATTAAATAATCCTCAAAATAGTGAAATGAATTTTTTGTGAAAATATGAACTTGTCATGTTGAAGAAAATCATCATAATTATCATAGGCTACACTCTGAATAATTTCACTCCTCATATCACAATATTATAGTAGATGAAATAATAATTTTAAAGGTAAAAACAAGAATTTATTTTTTGAAAAAAATAATTATTTGTTTTGTCAATGTGGAAAAACCAACCCTAGGCTACCGTAGTATGTTTTGGATGAAGAAAAGTGAAGTTTTGGCTGGTTTGGGTCAGTAAAAATGATTTTGAGCCAATATTTGTGTACATGATGCCATGCTTGCAAAAGGCATTGCACAATAGGTAGGGTGGTCTTTGCAAAGGGTATTAGCCCAGGCCAAAAATGGTGACGAACTCCTTTGGGAAGAGAAATTTCTTGCAGCCAATCGAAAGGCCTAAGCATGCACTCAAGGTGCCTTCCTTTTAAGTTCCCAATGGGTTCCCATCAGGTTCTCACTATGTTCCCCAAGTTCCCAATGTGTTCTCCAACATAGCACCTCACTTTTATCTCATATGCATTGGCAAAAGTTATCCTTCTTTCACCTATATAGGTGGGCCAAAGGGGAGGAACTCTATACTTCAAAATAGAATCTTCTATTAGCCTCCATAGTTTCATATTTTTCTGAGTGATGGGCCAATCAAATTGGCTCATTGCAAAAAATAAAAATAAAAATTTGAACTTGGGAGGCACCTCATCTAATTAATAGGAAAGGTGAATATAACAACGCTTTTTATTGGTCAAATAAAAGGATTAGTCCAGGTGATTTTATTTAAATAGTTTGTCTTCTTTTATTGTCTTAGTTTTCCCATTTATGGGTGCGGCATGTGAAACAATAAGGAAGCCATCTTGAATGTGAGGAATAATGTTGAAGGCCCAAATATTGGGTATAGGTGGAGGTGCTTTAACCCCTAGTTAAACCTCTATTTTGTTGAACATGTAGTGTTAATTGTTACCCCATCCTCACATATAAATATGAAAACAACATGACCAATATAGAGTGAAAGACTAGTTAAATATCACCACCTAGGCCAATAACAGTGGTTGGCCAATCAAAAAAATCATATACTCTTATTGGCCCTCTTGGAGAGCATATCTTACTTACCCTAAAAGTCAGTTTCATCATTAAATAATCTTCAAAATAGTGAAACAAATTTATGTGAAAATATGAAGTTGACATGTTGAAAAAAATCATAATGATGATAGGTTACACTCTAAGTAATTTCATTATTCATTTGACAATATCATAATAGATAATGGAAAAGATAATAATTTCAAAATTAAAAAAAGAATTAATTTAAAAATAAATAATTTCATTTTGTCAATGTGAAAACTGACTCAACGCTAGTATCCTCAGCATATTAGAATATTAGGTCCACTAACATCAGTAAAATAACCTAATACTACAAAGGCCAGTTCTTGAACACGCAAAAAAATCCCTTGTATGTTGTTCTGTTGCTATTAGAGTCAAAAACCATTTGTACAAATTCAGGTGGTGCTACTATCGCACTTTAAATTGTGTAAAATGAATAAGAAATAAGAAAGTTATGAGATTTGAAAGTAGGAGGGGTCAAAATGAACAAAAATGAACAAAAAGTGTTTTTCAATTCGAAAAATGTATTTTCTCTCCAGCTCTTTTTTGGCTGTCCCTTGGCTTTGCATTTCAAAGATGATTTGTAGAGCTTGAAAAGGTGCTTCTATAACATTTTAAATCACTCAAAATGGAGAAGAGTTGAGAAAGATTTGCCAAAGTGTTCGATCATAGGCTGATTTACCCTATGTGGTCCCAAGAGTACATCCTGACTGGCATTGAAGCAATGACCAGTTACCTGCAACTGGTCTTTTCCTTGCATGCCCCTCCTCTTTCCTTCCTCCCCAAAGTAAACCCTAAAGTAAACCCTAAACCCTTAACATCCAGATGGAAGTAACAGACATCTAGGCTTGGCAGAGAGTTTGTCTTCCTAAAACTCTACCTAATGCACACTTCTTAAAAATTGGGAAGGAAGATCTTGAACATTCCAAAATTGCATGGGTTTGGTATAACTAGAATGTAGTATGCTTGACAATTTCTTTTGACATTGCCCATCATAAGTACTCCTTTTACACACACACACACACACACACACACACACACACACATATATATATTATTTTGCTATTCATCCTCTTGAGTACCACTTTTGTTGGGCAATTTGTCATTGTAATATCCTTGTACATAAGGCTTGCTCCTTATTAAAGCGCACTCTCCCTTACTCCCTTTGATATTTATTACATGAGGAAATGCCCTTGGACCAAGGGCATTTCCTACCACATTGTCCATTGAACCCCATTGAAAACACAAGCAATAAATTACTAACACCCACCTTCATCACAATTTATGCTCTTGAGACAAGAACATAAAGCCCCGTTTCACTCTCCCTAGACCAACTAGCATTTCCCTACCTCCAAAAGGTAGTTCTTAGCATGAAGCTTCAATAACTATATTGGCATGCATGAAGCAACTAACATGGCAATTTTTAGCCCAATAAGCATTCCCAATCCAAGAACAAAGAATGAGAATACACATACCTTGAAAGTTCTTTGTTTTTTCATACCTTCATGGCCAGTGTGAAATGATGCCTTTACTCCATTTCAGCTTTGTTGTAGGTCATGGAAAAAAGCTCAAAACCAAAATTAAAAAAATACAAACCCAAACCCAAAACAAAAAAAGAAAGATGAAATCTCAAAATCTCATTTAGGATTAAAAAGTAGATGGGCGACGTGATTGCTAGAGGCCGTGCTTTATTTATAAAAGCCATAGGCTGCTTCACCTATTGCAATATGCAAAAGAAAGTTTTTTTTAAGGGCATTCATTAGTTTTCGACCTTGGCCTACAACCATTGGCTTTAGGGCCTCTACATGTAAAATAAAATTTGGGCTTTGCATTACCAATGATAATGAATTGAAAAAGAAAAGAGTTGATTTTGTGAAAATTATATTGAATAAATTTGCATAATGAAAGTTGAATTGAATGCAACTTAATTGATTTTGAATTGAATTGAAATTCTTAAATTGAAGTGAATTGAACTAAACATTATATATATATATATATATATATATATATTGGATCCAACAAAGTTGATGTTCACATTGAAAGTTCAATTGAATTGAATTTGTTGGAATTGAATACAAATTGATAAAATTCATTCAAATCAAATTAAACTCAACCAAATTATAAAAATTCAATTTTATGAAAAGGCACATGTTAATTTGTCTTTTCATATTCATGTAAGTGGGTTGGTGAAAAGAGTGAGATAAGTAAATAGTTATGGAATGTTTTCATACTTATTATTTGAACAATGTTTAGAATTGTGATGATGATGATGACCACTAATGGATCTTATATCTATTTCACCTAAACCAATTTGAGGTCCATGATGTTGCACACTACCAATGATTGATGATCAACTATTTTGTTTTTTTCTTATGTTTTCCTGTGAATTTCAATAATTTGTCAATGTCAAATTTAATTTAAATTAATATACATTTCACAGACATGAAAAGATACATATTAATTTATTGTTTCAGATCCATGTTGGTGAATAGGGAAAAAGAGTGAGGTAGTTATAAAATGGAGGTAGTTATGAGAAAAAGTGGGAGATAGCTATTAAGAAAGTTAATAGAAAAAGAAAGTAGTTATTAAGAAAGAAATGAAGTAGTTAGGCTTGAAAATGAGGTAGTTAGGGTTTAGGGTTTAGTCCAAATTGTGTTTGGAATGATCCATGGATGACCATATGAATGATTCCAAAAAATTCCCCATATACCAGTTCCGATTATTTGTCATTGGAATTCTAATTATCATTGTCATTGAAATTATGAAAAAGTAATCATGAGAAGAGACTATTCCATGTTTTCATGTTTTGTAGATTGTTACTTAATTAGTAAAGTTGGTATGATTTGGTTTGGTTCTAATAGAGCTTTTGATTCAGCATTTGTTTGGATTGAAACCGTTTACATGATTGTGACGAGAACCCGAATCATCAGACCTGATGTTTTGAGTATAAGAATTGACCTCCATTTCAAAGCTATCTCGTCTGTACACCAAAACATTGAGATGAAAAACATAAGATGTTAAGCATGGGGAGGATACTCACCAGGCAATTATGATTGTTTGAACACTGGAATTTTGTAAAAGCAATATTGTGTTGCATAGCAGGTTTTGCTCAAATGTGGTGTTTCATTGAAGATGGTGTTGTAGAATGTGATCGGAGTTGACTCGACATTCCCAAGAGATGTTGCATGAAAGCAATAGTATCTAGATACCTCACTAGAGACGATGCAACAAAAAATTTAGAATTCCCAAGGGATATCTACCCACATAATCCACAGCATCTGGATACCTCACAGAGGATGCAACAAAGAAATTAAAATATTCTCAAGAGATGTTGCATGAAATCCACATCATTTGAAATACCTCATAGACAATGCAACAAAGAAATTCAGAATACCCAAGAGATGCCGCATCATCAGGTCATACACTACTTTAAAAATAATACCCTTCAGGTTTGAAATGACAGATGAAATGCTGCAGCAGGTATTCAGAGCTATGTGTGAGAACAACAGAAAGTGCACGGCAAGGGATAGCTTCCTCACACCAGTTTTCACAATCATTTTCCACAAATCTGTCTATCTAAGAGCTTTAGATAGTTCTTGCCAAAGAGCTTGTGGCAACAGATTGTTGAATTTGTGAGCTCCATTGTGATTCCTGTCCTCTCCAAGAGAGCTTGATCAGCAGAGGACTTTCTCCATGAGCTCGGCGGTAGTCGTGCGCTAGAGAGAGAAAGAGCTAGCTAGCTAGTCGAGTATCCTGTATTACATACTAGTCGTCAGTGCCTTCATGGATGAGATCCATTGGCACCACCCTTTCTCCCACAAACGAAATAATAAAACTGCCTTTCATGGATGTGAAACATTCAAGAGGAGCTCAGAGCTTTCATATAATCTCAAATACTTAAATCCCTGTAACGCAATTCCAGTTATAATTTAGGGACCGTTGGGAGCGAAGTTGTCACGTCGATTTTGTCCCGTCGTTCAAAAGCGGTTTCGAGCCTAGATTTAGCCTCGGTTACAGGTTCGGAACTAGGTGCGGGTACCGCAGGCCTAGAAGACCCAGTTTCCTGTACTTGCATTTAGACTCTGACTTAGGTTCGGTATTTCCATACCTAAATGTCTCTCTGTCTCTCTCTCGGCTGGTGGGCAAGTGTGGTATTTTTTGCGTCTTTGCAGTTCCCGCGCTGCGTCTCTCGCTTCCATCTCTCTCTGTCTTTGTCTCTGTGCTTCTCTTTGTTGCTATTTTCCTGTCCATCTCTAGTGGCAATTATCCTTTGCTTCTTTCAGCTGCAGGAATTTTCTTGCGGTCGTTCTTCTCCGGGAACTTTTTTTTTTAAATTGCAATTTTTTTCCCTGCTGGAGTTTTTCCTTGGTTGGACGTTCGCAGCGGCAGCAACAAGGAACTTGGCTTGTCTGGAGTTTTGTAGGTATGTCTTTCTCCTGGTACGGCTCGATGTCAATTCTCTGTTTTTCCATTTTCCGTGAATTCTGGTCTGTAATTAGCAGAAGAATCTGTCTAATGTCGTCTTCCGTTGAGATGCATGCTAAGAGAGCGCTTCGTTCTAGTTTTTTGCTTGCATCTACATTTTGCAGCTCATAAACAGATTTTCTTTCTTTGTTTCTCGTTTGCGTGGTATATAATTTTTGGACCTATCTCTGATCTGTATTTTAGATTTTCGCCTGGTGGAAGGATTTGAGTTCTTCCCTTCCGTTTTGTTGAACTTTCGTTCTTCATTTTGGAGGTTGCAGTTGCCAGAAGTTGGAACTATACTTTGGCTCTCAGTGCAAGAGACAGGAAGAGGTTAAGTTTTTCGAAGGAGGAAAATTTTGAAAGTAGAGCGTGCTCCGGTGGCAAGATGCAGTACACGGAAGAGACAGTAAAGACACTGTCTAGTTGTTTCCTGCAAACACTTGCTCCCACTTTAGAACCGAGGAAACAGGCAGAAAATTTCCTGAAAGGAGCTGCTGATCAACCAGGGTATGGTATCACAATCCTGCGGCTACTCTCTGACCCATCTGTGGACGAAGAGGTGCGGCAAGCGGCAGCTGTTAACTTCAAGAACCATGTCAAGTATCGATGGGTTACCCCCGATCCAGACTTCCCACCCCCTCTCAACCCCATTCAAGACCCTGAGAAGGATCAGATCAAGGGTCTCATTGTCACTCTCATGCTCAGGACTCCTCCTAAAATCCAGTCGCAGCTTAGTGAAGCTCTTTCCATCATGAGCCAGCATGATTTTCCAAGTAAGTGGCAAACCTTATTGCCAGAGCTTGTTGTGAGCCTCCAATCTGCAACTGACTACACTATCATCAACGGGATTCTGCAAACCTCGAATTCCATTTTCAAGCGCTTCAGATACCAATACAAGAGTAATGAGCTTTTCACTGATTTGAAGTACTGTCTTGATGGGTTCGCTGCACCTCTGCTTGAAATTTTCCTGAAGACAGGGCAGGTCATTGCTGCAAATTCAGAGAACCTGTCAGTTTTGAAGCCTGCACTGGAATGCCAGCGTCTCTCCTGTCGCATTTTCTACTCCTTGAATTTCCAGGAGCTTCCTGAAGTTTTTGAAAACCACATGGCTGAGTGGATGGGTGAGTTTCACAAGTATCTCGTTTACAAAAATCCACTTATTCAAGAAACAAATCGTGAAAAATCCAGTATTATTGATGAACTCAAAGCAGCAATTTGTGAAAATATCAATCTTTACATGGAGAAGAATGAGGAGGAGTTTCAGGGCTACTTGGGCCAGTTTGCAACAGATGTTTGGGGTCTTCTTATGTCAGTTTCTCTGTCTACCAGCCAGGATTGGTTGGCAACCACTGCAATTAAGTTCCTCACAACTGTGAGCAAAAGTGTGCATCATAAACTCTTTAGTGAACCTTCAACCCTACAGCAGATTTCTGAGAGCATTGTAATCCCCAATGTGAGGATTCGAGATGAGGATGAAGAGCTATTTGAGATGAATCACCTGGAGTACATCAGGAGGGATGTAGAAGGCAGTGACATGGACACCAGGTAAACATTCTGTTTTCTTGATTCCCACTCTAAGGTGTCATTTTGTAGTTGTTGATGAGTGGACGGGCAGTTGGTCACCATCTGGAAACACTGGTAACTTTGATGTGAGTAGTGAATAAGCTGTCATTACTTAAAATCAGTGGGTGGTGTTTTTACATTTGTAAGACCCACCATAAGGTTTTCACATGGAGAAGCATAATCCTTCTCTACCCAGGGAATTTCCCCAGGATGTGTATTTTTTGTAGGAAGGTGTTTGTCAAGTTCTTTACTGCAGTATGATGTCAACTTGCAGCAGGGTGTTTCAGTATGATAGTGCAGAAGGCAGTGACTTGAGTGCTTTGTACTGGGTCTTGCCTTTACTGAATCTCATGGTTTTCTGTTGCAGAAGGAGAATTGCATGCGAGCTTGTGAAAGGTTTATCAACACATTACCGTGAACAGGTCACAGCATTGTTTTCAGTGTATCTTCAGAATTTGATCCAAGAGTATGCAGCCAATCCAGCTCAGAAATGGAAAGAAAAGGATTGTGCATTATATTTGATAGTGGCATTGGCACCACGGCAGGCATCAGTGGGGGCAACTGGTACCGACCTAGTTAACATCAAACAGTTTTTTGACACTCATATAGTGCTGGAGCTGCAGGTTCAGGATGTGAATTCAAATGCCCTCTTGAAGGCTGATGCTCTGAAGTTCTTCACAACGTTCCGAAGTCAGATTCGGAAGCAATTGACATTGGAGTTGATGCCACAGTTGATAGGATTTCTTGTTGCAGAGTCAAATGTGGTGCACTCATATGCAGCTCTTTGCATTGAGAAACTGTTGGCACTGAAGGATGGGAAGCAGCTTCGTTATACAGCAAGTGACTTAACTCCATTTTTGCAACCGCTTCTCACAAATCTCTTCAGTGCCCTCAAGCTCCCAGAATCCCAAGAGAATCCCTATATCATGAGGTGTATCATGAGAGTGTTATCTATTGCAGATGTTGGGCCTTTTGCTTCACAATGCTTGGCTGAGCTGACTGGTATTCTTGTAGAGGTGTGCAAGAATCCATCGAACCCCAGCTTCAACCACTATCTCTTTGAAGCAGTTGCAGCCCTAGTTAAAAAGGCTTGCCAGAGGGATCCAGAGCAAGTAGCGGTTTTTGAAAATATGTTGCTCCCTGTTTTCCAGAATGTATTGGAGCAAGATGTGACAGAGTTCGCTCCATATGTCTTTCAGATCATGGCACAGTTGATTGAGAGCCGAAGGCCTCCACTTCCTCAAAATTATATTGCATTTTTTCCTCCATTGTTGACACCCATTTTGTGGCAGCGCCAGGCAAATGTACCAGGTCTAGTGAGGCTTCTGCAGGCCTATCTCCAGAAGGCTCCACAAGAGATCAACCAAGGGAACCAGCTGCCACAAGTGCTGGGAGTATTTGAGAAGCTTATTGCCTCCAAGAACACAGATCACCAGGGATTCTTCATCCTGAACACTGTTATTGAGAATGTGAGCTTTGAAGTGTTGTCTCCTTATATGAGTCAGATCTGGACCATTCTCTTTTCCAGGCTGCAATATCGGAGCACTGGAAAGTTCATAAAGTCACTCATCATATTTGCTTCCCTTTTTGTTGTGAAGCATGGGCCTTCAAAGGTTATTGACACAATAAACTCAGTACAGCCAAATTTGTTCCTTAGTATCCTTGACAATGTCTGGTCTCCCAACCTCTCAACTATCACTGGGGAGATGGAGATCAAGCTTTGTGCTGTTGCTGCCTCCATGCTTTTTACACCATTGCTGGAAGGCTCAGCCACTCCCTACTGTGGCAAACTTCTGAATAGTGTTATCATGCTTCTGGTAAAACCAGAGGATGAAAGAATTGATGAAGAGCAAGATGTTCCAGACTTAGATGAGATGGTTGGCTACACTGCTGTTTATGCACAGCTGCACAATTCTACAAAGACAGAGGATGACCCCTTGAAGGATGTTAAGGACCCAAAAGAGTTTCTTGCAAAGATATTGGGTGGAGTTTCTTTACAACAGCCTGGGAAGTTGCCCTCCATAGTCCAGGGTCTGGAATCCTCAAACCAGACTGCATTGGCACAATTATGCAGCACTTTTAGAATATCCATTGTATAGAACTACTGATTATCATTGCATCTGTTTCCTACCTCACAAAGCAGGGAAGCAAAAAACAAAAATTGCGTGATCCTCTAGTCTACTTGTCAATCCACTACTGTCGGCTTCTTTCTTTCTCTTGGTCTCTGTTCATATTGGCATGAGTTTTAGTGTCAAGCAATGTCAGCCAATCTGTTGCAACTCTGCAGACAGGAAACCCTTCGTTTCTTATTGTAAGTAGCTTAGCTATGCCAAATGGGCTGCATAGAGGGGTTTTTTTTTCCCCCCCCTGCCAGATGGTGATATTTTGAGCTTCAAAGTGAAGCCTTTGGAAAGGGTGGGTATTGGGGTGGGATCTGGACATCAAGAATAAAGACAACACTTACATCCAGTGCTAAGCATTGGATGGTATTCTTTCAAGCTCTTTTTGCCTGTTTCACTGGCTGTTTGGTTTTGCATCATAAACTTTGGAGAGAAAGGTGGGACTCAATCAATGATATTTATTTATCTGGTTTCTTTTCATCTTTTAACAGCTGTGGTTGATGAATGTGACAGACCATTGGGTCCTTGATATCAGGAAACACTCTGCTGAGTAGGTCAAAATGGTGCTGTGATGTTTGTCTGCTCGTGTGCTATTGACTCTATCTCATCATTCTTTTAAAATTGTCTCACTCTGAACTGCAGATGTTCAATCCTCCACAAGACATTAGTGCAAGTGATTCAGGAGATGTATATGAGTGATGGAGAGAGTCATGTATGTAGTCTTCTCTTTGCAGAGTATGCTGATATCACTTTTGTGTCCACTGTAAATGAAACTCTTTGCATTTTGGAATAATTTGTGTGTTTACAAAGCATCTCTTGTGTGTTGACTCTCATAGCATATACAGGGCAAAGAAACTTCTGAGTTCAGCAATAGAACAGGATTGTGTTGTATTGTTATCCTGGGTTTCTTGATAACAATCTCTGAAGCAGTGTCAGAAGGCTATAGCTTAATTGTAGGTATCTGAACATATCAAGTTCAGGGAAAGGTTTGCAGCACATTGTTTCATTTAAAGCTACTTGAATGTTGTGGTTACATCTTCTGCGTTCCATGGTTACATAATTCAACATGCAACCTCCCATTTTTTGGCTTTGCCTGTAAGGGAGAGACTATGTAGTTTTCATTCAGTTGCACACTTC
>Ga0209208_10007108_pt1 | contig 15294 bp, 16 predicted proteins | sample S1TSphfallax_3_FD_187694 | JGI IMG/M metagenome (GOLD analysis project Ga0209208, IMG submission 187694) | Host-associated microbial communities from peat moss isolated from Minnesota, USA - S1T2_Fd - Sphagnum fallax MG (SPAdes) (version 2) | ecosystem: Host-associated > Plants > Peat moss >...
CTAGTGTGTGATTTTGCAAGTGTATGTTTTACCAAGTATGTATTTTTGCAATTGTTAGTTTTGTCAAGTGCTACTTCATTTTTTTGTTGTTAAATTAATTTTGGTAAGTTTTGCTTTGTTTTTTTTTTTTGCACAATGGTTGTTGTTCCAATGAAGGAAGCTAAAATAGTTGTGGTGGATGATTTGGATTTTGGAATTAGAGATGTTGCATTTGAAGCAAAGGTGTTCAATAGGTATGGCAACTTTGATTGAATTGCAAATAGGAACATGGAAGATTTGTGGTAAATACAAAATTTTTAATCTTATATTTTGGTCAAAATATTGGACCAAAATGCAATAAAACTATTGACAAAGTTTATTCATTCAAATCTATTTAGAAACAGTTTCAAAATTTAAATCTAGTAATGAAAGTATGATAAAAATACCAAAACAACAAACTTTGACTATGGAAACAAAGCTTTTCCAAAAATCAAAATTTATTTATCTCATACTCCATTAAAGCTCCATGTTCTATAATGATATAATGGGTTCTCATTTCTTCCTCTTTTTCCAAAGTATATCCTCCACAAAAGAATCTTGTTATATTCAAATTCAAATGGTAATAAAAACTATGTAATCTAACTAATAATTCCTTAAATAAAAACTAAGTAAATAAAAATATACTAACTAATAATTACCGCAAATAACTACTCCCTTAATATTACCCCATTCATACTCTGAATTACGTCCTAGAATTTTGGATTAAAAATGTGTTAAAAAAACTAAATGTTTTGTTGTTTTTGATCCCGTGATTCAAAAATCTAATTTGTCTGTACAACAATATGTTCTGTTTGTTCTATAGTTTGTTCTACTTATACTTCAAACTGAAACATTGTTTGACTTTTTGTTATATATAGGATTTGTTGTTGTTTTTTCGATGCCTATGTTGACAACTATATAATTGTTTGTTGATAAGTTGTTCTTTGTTCTTGTGACTGCAACTTTGTTGTCACTTGTAGATGTTGCGTAATTACAGATCTAATGTAATTTGAATTTGATCCTTTTGTTGCAACTTTGACACAAGCTCAGTTTGATGCTCCTAAATTTTATGTTCTTCATATTATATCTACTCCCTATTTTTTTGGTTGTAGATGCATACTCCTGAGAACTAACCTCTTGTAAAATAAATTTACTTGTTCTAGAGTCTATTTAGCAGCCTTCCTCTTAGGGCTATCCTTTCATCCTTTAAAGTCTCCTAGTTATTTTACTACTTTTGTACTTGATGGTTTTGTCCCATCAATATCCCCTCTGTTTTTTTCTTCATTTGAAGTATCTAGTTTTGGAAACAAAACTAAAGGCTCATACTCAAATGATGGCATAACCTTTTCCATTTGAAAAATCATGTGTTTGTACAACCTTTCCTTCCTCTCATACTTTCTGGAGACCTTCCCAATATCCTTCTGAACAATGTCTTGAACTACATCCCACCATAAATCTGCATATTTTTCCTCCATTAATAGTGCCTTGAACTTTACTTTAAAAAAAATATTCTATTTTTGAAATTCACTATTTTTTCCAAAGACAATATCATAATTGAAAGGTTTTTCTTTGAGTCTTCTCTAGAAGTTTATTTAACTTGTCATTAAAGGCCATCTACTTCTGTAAATTTCCTCCATGTTTTTGTAGTCTTTTGAAGTTTGCTATGTTTTATACTCAAAGTATCCTTCTTTGCTTTTAAACCTTATTAATTAACATTTGTCTCCTTTAAAGTTGCATGCAAAGAATCCCTTTTTATTCTGATGTTTTCCAAATTATTGCTATGCATCTCCATGTTATTGATCTTTTGTTTGGTTGCCTAGAGTTCGGCCAATATTTTATTATTTTCATTGTTCCTATCTTGCAATTCTGCTTTGAGCTTCTACTCCTTTTCCAAAGATCCTTGCAGATTTTGAATAGATCTATCCTTCTCATCGATAATTTGTTTGTTCATAATCTCTAGATTAAAAACTCTAAACAAAATATTTACCACCTGTACATTATATTCTATTGCCTATTGAAACATAGTAGCAGTTCTTTTGTGCTCACCCAATTATGCTTCCATCCTTTGCACAAACCCTAGTGTATGAAACCTAGGAGTCTAACCCTTGGAACTTGTACTTGATGAACCTAGACTCTTGTGTGTAGTCCAAACTTCTCTAAATACATTCATGCCTATTGCAGAATTTAGTTTTGAGGTAACATACTTTCATTCTTTTGCGGTGATGGAATAGATTGTAGTACTTTTGGTGGATCTTGGTCAAAATCTTGCATTTATTTTTTTGTTGATTGGTAAGGTTCAGACTTTAACTCCTTGGGCCATCTTTGATGTTCTTGCCCATCTAACCTCTATTCCTACTTAGGAGAAATGGGTAATTTCATATCAAATTTAGGAGATATGATTCCTCCTTCAGTCTTTGATTTTGTTGATGTTGTTTCCTTAACAATTATGTTGCTTATTGAAGATTAATATGGCCTCTCATTACAGTATCCTTTTGTATCTTTGCTTCTTGTGTAGAGTCTCTCTTTCTTCATCATCATCAAACTAAAACATTAGAACTACTTTTCTAGTTGTCATAGTCTCTAGCTATTTTTCCTTTTTAAGAAAAATGTGTGTAGGGTCAACATGCCTTTTATTCTTAATGAACCTCTCCTTTCAACTATCTTTTTTTCTTTTGTCCTTTTAAAGTTGTTCTACCTATTTCTTTTTCTCCATTGATTCTGTTCCTTTTAATGGAAACCATTTCTAAAACAAAACTTCTAAGATTATGATTATCGCAACCCTAGCCTTGGGTTTGCGACCAAAGCAAGAGTTTGTGAAGGTGCGGGCCAAGAGTGAAATTCGGGAGTCACATTTCATGCTTCCAAGAATGTGGGAGAGTGTGAGGGAATGAACCTCCACACTCCTAAAAGAGTTCCCACTTTAAGAGTTGAAGTCTCTATGGACTCTTGAATCTTCAGAAAGTGATTGCAGGGGTCAAAACCCACTGGAGTAAAGAATTTATTATATCATAAAAATTTCTTGGAACATAGATGTCTAAAATGGGTTCGCATGATCCATTTGGGTACTTAAAACACAAGTTATGGCCAAACGAAGGGTTAGGAATCAAATTGCCAATTTGACTCCCAACCACTAAAAGTCAAGAATCTCCCCGATTTCTTTACGTATAGGTGTCATGTGACATACTGTTGAAAAACTCTCGAGAAAGGCTACAACCTTGTTTTAGACCTCACCTCAATCAGAGGTCTACACATAAAGTTATGGGCCTCCAAAGTTGTAAATGTTCCAATTTTGGGACTCCCACTTGGACTCCGGGACAAAATGACATTTGGGTGCTAGCCCCGTGGCCAGGCATAGAAAATACTATAAAGGGGAAGGTGGTGGCTTCCCCCAAGTCTGGGCCGTGGTGAGTCTTGTGAATTTATGTTTGCCCGTGGTGAGTCTGTGCACCAAAAGTGTTCTAGCTAAACACTAACCAACTTGTTGTTTAGTTTGTGCAAGTTCGTGTGAGTAATTGACTTGGTTGTCAATCTTCCTAGTCCTCATCTAGAGCTCCAACACCCCCCTCTACTCCCAAAGTGCTACGAGCCAAGGAACGCGCATTAACTTTTTCTCCTTCCATTGCTTTCACCTTTGGACTCGCAGTTGAGTCTATTAAGGAGCTAAGGGGTGCGTTAATGACAAAATGGCATACATATTTTTTTTCCTTCTTTTGGTTGTTTCCTTAATCATATTTTAAAAAACATTTGTCCCATCTAATCAAATTTTTCACCAATTGAGAATACATAATTGCAGCCAAATTAATAGACTTTCCATGATCTGTTTTAGAAATTATCATAAAAAATTTATTACTAAAATACTACACCTTATCCTTCTAGTAAATAATTGGCAAAATGGCAACAATTCTATTAGCATATTTTGACCTCATCTTTTTGGCAACCCACCCTTCATTGGTGTTGTAAGTGTCAAGGATTTTATCTATTATTTTTGCTAATGCTATCTAACATTAGACATTTCTACCTGGTCTACTTTTATCTTTCCTATATGTTAGATTTTTAAAACTTATGCCAAAACATGTTTGTCTATTATTCTCTGGTCATCCCCTAACATAACTTTAATTCTGTTATGTTTAGGATCCAACTTCCAATTGTTCAAAAATTCAACTAGAATATTGTGGTGAAGTGTTTTCTGTTCAATCTCAAACAGACCCACTAATCTAGCTTTAATTTCCTAGGTTTTTTTTTCCTTTCTAAAGCTTGTCCAAAACAAAATGTTCTTCAAATTGCTATTGTAACTTGTTCTATTGGAATAAAAACATACCTATTATCATATTCTTAATGGGTACACACTTTCTTCTCACGTAGATTTACAACCATTGCTTATTGACTTATTTTCTTTGTGTGCTTTTTATTGCACTACTACAAAAGTGCAATGCAGTTCACTAACTTAAATCACTATGGGACGTTAAAAGTGAAATAAGTGTATTGTATTTTATTGATTTGACCTTGGTGAAAGTTATTTCATTATAATATCATTATGTAAACATCATGTTTCATTACTAGTTAACATAATTCAATATTATAATTTACTGTAGTAAATAGGTTTATTTCTATGTTTTTAAAAATATTCTATATATGCTACTTTATGATGTACCCTAAATTCTTATATGTTATTTTACCTTAAGGTATCTTAATTAGTTTATTATAAGTTTTTAGGTTATTCTAAATTAAATTATTCAATTAACCTTAGGCTATATTTTAGGTTATTTTAATTTAAGTTAATATATGTTATTTCAAGTTATAGTTTAAGTTATTCAAGGTCATTATACTTTATGTTATTATAAATTATTTTATCCTAAGTATAATAAATTAAAATAATCTAAAATAAAATATACTAACCTAAAGTAAAATAATTTAAAATACCTTACAATATAATAACTACCAATAGCATATGGTATTATAACATAGAATATCCAACAATAATTTATAATGGAATAATCACCAATAGTCATAATATAACATATAATAACCAATAATAACTTATAATGTAATAGCCACCAATAACAACTTCTAATGCAATAACCACCAATAACCGTTAATAAAATAACCACTAATAGCCACCAATAGAATACCTATCAATAGCGATTAGTAACCACCAATAGAATAACCACCAATAGTCATTAATAGAATAACCTCCAATAACCATTAATAGGATAACCACCAATAATCATTAATATAATAACCATTAATAACCATTAATAACCACAAATATTCACCAATAAAATATCCACCAATAGCCATTAATAAGCACCAATAGTTATTAATAAAATAACCAATAGCCATTAATATAATAACAACCAATAACCATTAATAGGATAGCCACCAATAGCTATTAATAAAATAGCCATCAATAACCATTAATATAATAACAACCAATAGCCATTAATAGAATAGCCACCAAATAGCCATTAATAAAATAGCCATTAATAAAATAGCCATCAATAGCCATTAATAGAATAACAACCAAATTGGTTAAAAAATGAGGAAGATGGTTTAATGTTTAAACAAATTTAATTTATTTTTTTAAAGCTTAAGATGTATTTACATTAGTCAAATGCTTTTGCACTTGAAAGGTTATTTTTAAAGCTTCAAATTTCACACCCATAGTTTTTTTAAACATTAAAAACGAATAAGAAATGAAAGAAATATATGGTTTGAAAGAAAGGGGTATAATTTTATTTTTTCATGTTTGAATCACCTTTTCTTCTTGCCATTTTTTTTGTTATTACTAATTTTTTTATCTCATTCTTTGTCTTTTCTTTAGGTATTAAATCTTTAAATTATTACATTTCCATAACATCTTTTATTATGCACTTTTTATGCATTTCATTCTTTTTGTTTACATATTATGTGTATAGACACATGATTTTCTTTCTTTTTTTTTATTGATGCACCTTTTTCACATTTACCCTTTGTTCATGTTCATGTTCATTTACCTTTTTGTTTTAACATTTTTTTTTCCAAGTGACTAAGGTGTTCTCCATAACTAGTTCAACTACGCCTCCATTTCAAAAAGTATGTGGAAATTGTCATATAGCAGATGTCATCATTTCTCCAATGGGTAGTGTTACTTGTAACATTTGTTGTTCAAAATCAATGATTCAAAAATTAGGCTTTCTTCGTGGTTCCATTGCAACCAATGATGAACACGTGTTATTACCTATTGAAGGCGAATGGCTTGAAGCAATTATGCATATGACGAAATCTAAATTCTTGGATTTGCTTTGTCCAAAACAAATTCAACTCATTTTAATTCGCATTCATGGTAAATTTTGGTTGTCACCCACATTTTCCCCTGTTGGCTTTCAAGAAGAGATTCAACAATTTATCCCACAAGGGGAAACCAATTGGAAGTGCAAAGGTTTAGTTACTCCTTTGGTAATTATTTATAGTGACAATGTTTAGCATAATGTGAAATGCAAGCTTGATTATGATGAATTGAAGTCAATTTTTAAACAAAAACCTTCTTAGAAATTAAGTTTTTATGTGACCTTTTTATAGTTACCTTTAGTATATGGTTTTCTATTTATGTGAAAATTCCTTATAGCAAAATTTTGGTTTAAATAACGTTTACTATATAATCATTTTCATAGTTTTTTTCCTAAAGGAAAAGGAAAGTTTTCATACATTGATTTTACATCAAGTGTCTAACATAATTTTAAATGCAACATTTTTGTATGTGAAGCAGTTTTTGTGTGTGAAACATTTTTTGTATGTGAAGTAGTTTTTCAATGAAAACAATTCTTCAATGCAAACAACTTTTTCAATGAAAGCAAATTTTCAATGTAAAAAAATTTTCAATTCAAATTTTATTTCCATTAAATTTTATTTCCAATATAAAAAGCTTTTCAATGCAAAGAATTTTCCCCAAAAAAATTAAAATGTAAATAGTCTTGAATGACTCATTGATTTATTTATTTTTTAATGTGTCTATTTGGGACCATGTTTTTGTTTATATAGATGTCCATTAAATTAAAGTTCATAATAATGGAAACACTTTTATTAAATCTTGTTGATTCATCATTTGAACATGTAATGCATTCATATGGCTTTCATCTAGTTTTAACATACAAATATGAAATAGGCAATTGTTTTTTTGATTCTATATCTTATTTATTGGATAATCATTTATCATCTCTTCAATTAATTTAACTATACAAATAACATGGTACAGTTAAATTAATGTTTATTATTAAATATGAAAAAACCAAACAATGTTGTATTCAAGAATTAAATCCAAGTTTTTTGTGTGATTTTCATTTAGGCATGGTCACAAATGAACATCAATATGTGAGAAAAATGACATTAAATGATAATATGGGAGGTTTGTGGGGAGATTTCATTGCAACATTTTGGATAGTTGAATATTTACAAAGGCTAATTTACATTTGGAATAAAGTATCAAAACACATTATGTTTCGATGTGGCATGGATTTTCAATCTATCCCTTTACATATAACATACAAAATTTCAACATTTTGAACCAATTCAATATGTTAATGGTTTATTTAATTCTTTGCTTACTTTTCAAATTAATGATCCCAAAGTTACCATAGATTTAAATGATTTTCCATCTTTTTCGAAATCAGTGGTGCAACAACCTCCTATTCAATTATTGCAATTAGCTACATGTTTTTATTGGAATGACAAATTTGATTATGCATTGATGGACATTTTGAAAGATAATTGGGATTCACCATTGGAGTATGCTATTTCATTGTTCAATAATTCTTGTAATACAAATATTACTAAAAAAACATAAAAATTGTATTCAATATTTATATTCTAAAACAAAACACAAATGTTCCTATCAATGAGATTTTGCCTCATATGTTCACTTCAGTTTCCTTTACCAAAGTTTTAAAAAATCCCAAAATTTAAATGAACACTTGCATTTGATTGTTGAGCCTAATGTAACACAAAATAATAATAATAATAATTTTGATTGGGCACTTTATAACAACAATATTTTTGAGTTATTGGAGGTTTGTCCAAATCGAACTTATTATGGAAAAACATCTAAATTCATCAACATTTTTTTAATATTAAAAGAACCAAATCATAAATTATGAATCACACACATATATAAATCACAAGAATCTTTCATAAATGACAAAGTTCAAGCATCATATGTTCAATGCATTTAAAAAATAATTAAACAACCAATTCCCACACAACAACTTTTTGTGGAACATGATGTTCAATAAAATAAAACAGAACATAATGTTAATATTAAAAAAATACACATAATTCAATATTCATTGAAAATTATAATAAAAAAATCCAAGATGTTCCTATAATTCTATGTTTTAGTTATGAAAGTTTATGTTTTTAAAAACAACTTAAATGTTTTTCAAATTAATTGTCAAAACAACTTTCTACATACTTTCAAATTCAAATAGAGATTAGTTCAACATCATACATATGTATAAGTTGTTTACATAATATTAGTGAAAATAAACCACCCTTATATCAAGTACCAAGTAATGTTTTTAGAAACAAAATCATTCCAGTAATCCAAAATTAACACAATTAAAAGAATGTCTTATTTCATCACATCTTTTTTTTGCTCAAATTTATAAACTCCAAGGTGCGAGCAATATAAGATGCATGGTAGTGTTACTAATGTCCCTGCAACTGTTTATCAAACTCAATCAATACTACCACATTTACCACATGACGGTGCAATAATAGGCATGTTTTTTAAGCGACGTCTTGAATATCAAATCACCTTATATGTCAACTAATGTTTGTCCAAATATGTTGATGGTTGCTTCACGAGATTTAATTAAAACATCATTATATAAAAATTTGAATGTTACCATTCATCATCAATGGGCAAGTTTGTTTATTTTGAATATGAATTTAGAATCTCAAATTCCTATTTATAATAATGCATCATTTGATAACTTTGATTTTGATAATGAAAAAATACATTATACACCAACAGATTCAATGATACATAATTTTTTAGATGTTCCAAAAATAATGAATAATGAATATAATATATATTTTATTGCCCAAGTCAAAATTTTCACCCTTTAGGTTTATTTAAAGATAAACATTTAGAGGAACTAAATTTTTCAACATTGTTTTATAGGCAATTTCGACAATTTTTTGAAAGTTTTTCATATCAACAAATAGTTTAGTGGGGATTACTTTATAAATTAAGGGATTTTTCAACAAATATTTCTAACTTTTTTTTTAAAAATTCAAAGTTTCCATCCAAAAAATCATAGGTTCTAGTTGGGTGTGAATACAAAAAGGATAACTATGGTAGAATTTTAAAAGCTTATCAAGTATGCAATGAACCAACTTTAAGTAATATTTTCAAATCATATTTAGGTTATCGTGATTTGAAAGGTTTACGTAATTCACCTAATTATGTTGAAAGGTTACAAAAAAAATTATTTGCAATGATTTGACAACTCAATCCTCCAACATTCTTTGTCACTTTTACATTTGTTGAAATATTATGGGATCCTCTCATTAAAGTTTTACACATATTACACACTTCAAGATTACATTTCCCAAATAAAATAGAAGACCTCAAAAATGTTCATATAGAATAATTGATATGAATTGACCCTGTCATATGTGCAAAATATACCGATCATAGAACATTTTGCTTCCACAAAATTATTGCAAAAGACCATTATCTTTTTGGGTATAATCCTGAATCTTTTTTCATCACTAAATTCCAAAATCATGGGAATGAACATCACCATGGATTTTTATAGATAAAAAATGCACCTATGTATGGAATGCACACAAATAAAAAAATTGAATGGTTTCTAAACATGTATATTTCTTGTGATGTATCATTGTTATCAAAACCATCATAAAATGCACAATAACATCAACACACATGTGCATGTAAGAAAGAAAAACCATGTTGTTTGTAGATTTCAGTACCAATTGCCTCCTATGCATGAAACAAAAAGTTTAGAACCTCTTCAAATGAATGGGAATTATCTGTTTTCACAACAATACCTCCATGCACACAAGCAATTTTTTTTTTCAATATTTGAAAGATTTTTAAAAAAATGATGATATATCATTTCCTGATATCTAAATTCTTCAAACCTTGATGAAAGTACATATATATATATATAAAGTTTGAGAAATAAATTAACAAAGCCACACATTTTTTTGAAATGATTTTTTAAAACATAGAAAGTAATGCATTTAGTATACATATTGCTCATTTGTGGTTTGCAAATATAGATATTCAATTTATTTTGGACCCATATGCAACTATAACATATGTTTTTTCACATACAACGACAAAACAAAAAAATCAATAACATCATAACTACATTTTATCATTAAAAAATGCATCACAAATAATGTAGATGCAAAATACAAAAATTCAAAAGTTAGGTAATGCTTTTCTTAATGCCCAACAAATGGTTACTCAACTTCTTGCTTACCTTGTGCTTTTTTTACCATAATATCATTCATTTTGAACATTTCAATTCATAAATATTTCCTTTTGAAGAACAAGCTTTTGTGTTAAAATCAGAAGTTGCATTAAATGAATTGGAATGAAATTCAACTAATATAATGTGTTCATCAATCATAGACAAATATATTAATTGTCCTAATCAATATGAATCATTGTCATTAACAAATTTTAGTTCTTTTTATAACATTAAAAAAAATCAAATTTCAAAACATTGCAAACCCAAAATTATTAGGTTTGTAAATTATAATAAATATAGGATATTGAAAATTGGTCAAAAGAACAAGTTTTATTGTATTCACCATTTTGAAATTCAAAAAACTTGTAACTTGGAACTAATGAACCTTGACATGATGCATATTCTCAACAACATGATGAAATTTTAAAGATTAAATCTATTTACCAAATGCCATATCCAAATATTGAAAAAAATGGATGATTCAATAAATTCCAAATCAAAACCATTACATTCAACTAGCATTTGGATTGATGATATAGATAACGAAGTAAATGATCCACATCCTATAATTCCTATAAGAAACACAATTAATATTGAACACTATGATTTATGATCTAACTTTGTCATTTAATCATGTAATGGATCAAACTAAAAATCATAGTTTTTAGAAGATGAAAATTTCACAAAATCATCATATTCCCTAATGATGGAAGAATTTGAATATCATAATTTACTTATACAATTAAATGAAGAACAAAGATTAATATTTGATGATATTATGCATAGAAAACAATTGTGCCTTGATACACCAATATGTTTATTTCTAACATGGGATGTTAAAATTGGTAAAACTTTTACATTAAAGCTCATAATTCAAGGGTTATTATGATTATACAATAGAAACATGTCTTTTGATTTAACAAAAACTAAGGCTTTACTTATGACATCAATAAGTAAAGTTGCTTTCAATATTAACGGTTTAACAATACATTCAACATTGAACATACTTGTCCAACAATCCTTATTTAGTTTACCAAGCTTATCATTAAATTTATTAAATAGGCTTACATGTCAATATGAACAATTACAACTTGTTATGATAAATGAAATATCATTTGTTGGTGCTAGAATGTTTAATGTTATAAATAATAGGCTAAGGTCCATAAAACACATTCAAAACAAATTTTTTTTGTGGTGTTGATGTTATCATGATAGGTGATTTCTTTCAAGCACCCCCTATGAAAGATAGTTGGATTTTTCAAATTTTCAAAAATAATGTTAATGCACTAACACCAAACTTTTGGCAAACATATGTCCAATGTTATGAACTAAATAAAATTATGTGACAATCTAATATGGTTTTTATACAAACTTTTGACAAATTTCATACTACAATAAAAAATACAAATGATATTCAATTTATAAATTCAATGTGTAATCGACAACCACCCAACAATTTTACAATTCCATATTTATTTTATATAAATAAACTTGTGCAAAAACACAATGAAAATGTGTTCATTAACACATTAGGTCCCTCATTTATTTTCAAAGCAATGTACATTAACCATCAATCATGTCCACCATCTTACAAACTCTCAAATGATTTGAATAAAACCACAGGTTTACATTCTACAATTTGTATAAAACAAAATGTTGGTTGAATTATATGCTAGTAACTATGCAACATCTGATGGTCTTGTGAATGGAGCTTATGGCATTTTAAAAACATTAACAACACATTGTGAAAAAATCATTTTATGGATAATGTTTTAGAATTTTAAAATTGGAATGCTAACAAGAGAAACATATAATCATTATTATGACAATAACATTGAATCAAAATGGACACCAATTGAACCTATCGTCAAAGATATAAGAATTGGTAAATCCCAATCATCTATCATAAGAAGGATTCAATTTTCAATTCAATTTGTAGTAGTAAGAACCATCCATTGTTTTCAAGGATTATCATTAAATGAATTGGTTTTTGATCCCATTAACATTAAAAAATATGGGTTAACATATACAACATTATCCCACATTTTAACAAAAGAAAAAATATTTTTGTTAATTCCTCTCCAACATGAAATTTTTTATGTGGATCCAAGAGTACATATAGAAATGAATATATTGAAAACAATTGCAACTTGGATATCATTAATTCCTCAATTTAAAAACTTACATAATTTTCATGTAATTATATAAGCCATGAATACAACTTTGTTACGCCAACATTACAAAAACATCAATCATGATCATAACCTTCAAGTGTTTCATATCTTCTGTTTTGTAAAAACAAGAATACACCATGCATCAATAGATGTGTAAAAAATTATAAATTCATCAAATTATTCATATATTTCAATCCATGATGGTCATGGGTTAATGATGATGTATGACATACACATGCACTTAAATGCTTTTAATATAAGAACTAATGATGGATTATAATATATAGCAGCAACTTTTAATATTAATACGCAAAAAAATTTAAATTGTATGTGTGTATAAAGCTCATTCATGTTCAGTTTCTACATTCTTAAATAATTTTCAAACTATAATTCAACATTCTCCTGAACATTGTCCAATCATCATTATGGGAAATTTTAATGTTAACATTTAAAAAGACAATAACCAAGCAAAAACAAAACAGAAATTATTAGATTTGCAAATATGGTGTGACATAAGCATATTGGTCAGATTTTCACATACCAATTTATATTGCATTTAAATTGCCAAACACACTTCCAATGTATAACCAAAACCATTATTGTTTCCATTTATTTAAAGTGCAACGTTTGTGGTTGTATGCATGTAATGTTGTATTTTCCACCTAATTAATTACTCCCAAAATGTTGGTACCTTGTGGCTTGAATTTGTGTTTTTACATTGGTTTTTTTGGACCATGTGTAAAAAAAGTCATAAATATCAATAACAAGACAAATAAAAATTTGGACAATTTTTTTTATTGACGCATACACCTGTCAAACACCATAACAAAACACCTCTCATGAAAAACCTAAACCCAAAATGTGACAAAAAAAAATATAAGATTTGCCAAATTCTTATACTTCAAAAATGAAAATGAGACTACAAATAAAAATGTTTCCATCTAAATTATATCCATTCATGATTGATGTTTGTTTCAAACATTGAAATACCTCATGCACATTGCTAAAAGTTGTTTACAGTATTCAAGTTCGAAAAACTTGGATTTTTTTAAACAATATGATTATTTATAATTTTATATTCATTTGTATGGTTAAAAGAAAGACAATGGAACTATAGTTTCAATCTCTACATATCCACAATTAATTCTAAGAAGGTTTTAAAATTTTATTTCTTAGCACAAATGTGGAAAAACCAATTTCATGATTTTTCATAAAACCAACAAACTTTAATCCAATATAACTTGAGTTCATAATAGAACATTAAATGTCATACCTTATTTTCAGAACAGAGTCTCTCGTGGCAGAACCACTTGTTTTACATTGGAATGAATGGTAAAAATTGACAATAATTCAACAATATGTTTTTTTCAATTTCCTAATGTTGCATCAGTTGCAAGCAGCTCAAGAGAGATATAACATTAAATGGAAAGAGAAACTGTTTAAAACCAATAGCCTAAACTAAACTCCAAGGCAAACAATGATGCATAATTTATTTTTCTGAAAATTTGCAATTCTTTTCCCAAAAAAAGGGAATATATGACCAATTTTTGAAAACTTTTGATTTTTTAAAAAATTTACACCAAAACAAAACAAGGCTGTACCAGTGTTGGTGCCAGTTCACTCAAGGCATTAGGGAGAGCATAGTGGTACTTCATAGGAATACATATATAAACCAAGCCATTGAAACTCTAGGAAGTAGAAAATGAAATATTCTGTTTCATATTCACTATTTTCAAAAAGAAAAATTTCCAAATTTCAAAGAAAAAGCGTTTTTCAAAAAAACATTAAGCACATTTCCACTCCAAGTTTGGAGGGCGGGGGGCAATTTTTTGTACTAGCGTTTTGACTCTCCAGACATGTTCTAGAAGCCTTTCGCAATTCAGTGCTCAATCCCTCCTGGCATGTACACATACACAGCAACATTAAAAGAAGTTGGAAAATAAAAACCACTGAATGGGACCACATGCAACAACTCCAAAAGTAAGTCAATCACAGAAACAACGTACCAATTAGCAATGGAACTTCACCAACGGCCAAGGTGAACCAGCACCCATGTTGGTACCTTCACCTTGTTGAGTGAGGCCTCTTAGTGGCCATATTAAGCCCAAAAATTGTTAGATTTGAAATTAGAGACCCTGATTTCGTTTAAACAAGAGATATTTGCAATAGTTCGAAATAATTTAAATGGATTTTGGGATTTTTACAATGGTCCCAACATGGGTGCTGATGCACCCAAGGCCCAATGGAACTACCCACTTGAATTGAAACTTAAATGTCATGGTTTGAAAATCTGCTAAAATGGTCGCAGAAATTTGGTTGCTGTCCCAGGCCTATAAATGCATTCCATTTCCCCCATTTTCCTTCAAATTGTTCTCTCTCTCTACTCATCCACTGGTCAACAACAAACTCTGTTTTTGCTCACTGTAGATTCAGTTCTCTTTCAGCTCTCGTCGCATCAGCAGCAGGAGCAACTTGTGGGTGGGTTGCATTTGAGTTGCCAAGCAGCAAACATGGTGCACACGGTGTCGCACACTGAGCTCCTGCAGTGCTCAGTTAATGACATGTCAGAGGATGGCAACCATGTGGATGAGATCTTGCCTGCACTGTGCCGGACTACTTTA
>Ga0209208_10007109_pt1 | contig 15294 bp, 8 predicted proteins | sample S1TSphfallax_3_FD_187694 | JGI IMG/M metagenome (GOLD analysis project Ga0209208, IMG submission 187694) | Host-associated microbial communities from peat moss isolated from Minnesota, USA - S1T2_Fd - Sphagnum fallax MG (SPAdes) (version 2) | ecosystem: Host-associated > Plants > Peat moss >...
ATTTTGCTTTTTCTTTTTTAGAGGCCTTGCTCAAGAAGGTTGAGATACCAACCTACCAATGGAGGTGTTATTGGTTCATTTGAGCCTTTCATCCAATTATATAAGTGTACGTTTTTTAGTTAACTTTTTATGATGAGATATTTTTTACTTTGCTTTTTCATGTGATTTTTTTTTTTTTGTTTTAGGATGTTTCTTCTGAAATTGCTTGTGATGAGTGCAAAATGAAGCTTTACGTCACGATTTACTTATGTTTAGATTCATGACAATGTTTTCATGCTTTATATGGGGTAAAGCCCCTCAAAGGAGGACCATTCCCAAAACGCGTAGTTCAAACTTCACCACCACCTGGTCACAAGGTCCCTTACTTTTGGGAATGCACCCACCAACTTGGAGCTCTCCCTAACATATAAGTTCTCACACCCTCTATTGGTGATAATACGAATGGTTAGGTGCAAGGTAAAAGCCCGAAGACCAGGGCTTGACACTTGAGGTGAGAGTGACAAAATTTTCAAATTTCAGTAACCGTGAGCTTTACACAGCATAAAGCATTGACCCAAGATGAAAAAACATGGATGAAAAAGGGAGAGGTCTCACATGCAAGGATGAAAAAATTGGGTGGTCTGATTTGTGAGGATGAAGAAGTAAAAGAGATTCTGTTAATTTTCAACTTCCTCATTTTTCAAGGTTAATTATTTCATTTTTTTTCTTATAATTACTTCTTTTGCCTATTAATTTTCTTAGTAATTATCTCCCACCCTTCTTAATAACTATCTCCATTTTATAACTACCTCACTCATTTCCCTTACGCACCACCATGGCCATGGATATGAAAAAAGAAATTAACATGTGTCTTTTTTCATGTTCATGAAATGTATATTAATTTAAATTAAATTTGACATTGACACAAACAATGATGAATTATTGAAAACCATATGAAAACATTATTATTATTATTGAAAAAAAGGAGGTTCATCGTCATTGGTAGTGCATAGCAGCCCAGAGCTCAAATTTTTTTGAGGATTATATAGCCTCAAAGATTGTAGGCCCAAAAATTATGGAGACTTTCCAAGAGAAGGCCCCCCCCTCCCCCAATGGAAAATCTGCATGCCTTCCCAATTGTGAATTACAAAAAGAATTCTCACCGTGAATGGGGGAAGATCTGCATGTGAACGGTGGTGGAAGGTCTGTTGTAAATATTGATGCATGGAATACAAAGAGGTGCTTTCAAATACAAAAGGAATACCCCTTGAAAAAACTACCCTACTTCATGAGTGGGGAGAAAGGAGAGAAATGGTTTCCCCAAAACGGTACCTATATGTTTCACAATGGTATCTCTCTCTCTCAAGCAATGAAAACAATGAAACTAACATGAAACAAAACCATTACTTACAACCGTGCTAGAGACGGTAACACGAATGCAATGGGTCCCATTCAGGGAAATGGCGTTTACTTGAGTTGCAAGGCCAAAGGTTTTCCTACTAATCCTAATTATTATTATTGTTATTGTGTCTAATAATTCACTAAACAAACATGCCATTGTATAAGTTGTATAACTAAGAACTAAAATTTAGTGAGTGAGACCTTCTAAAAAGCAACTAACTTAAGTTGACTAAAAACGTTCTCTCCTCGTGGTGTTACCATTTAGAAATTAGAATGAAATAAATGTAGCAACCGCTTTAACAAGGGACAAAATCCAACTAAACGTCGTGATGTCACCAACCAAAAGCATGTAGAAATATTGTAATAGCAATGCAACAGAAGTGTTGACACGGTATGTTTTCCTTGGGGTACAATAGGGGGGCTAAAATAAGTCAAACAAAGCATTGGAATGGAATCAAATTCTCGTGCCTATAGGAGTTGTTATTTTTTATTTTCCTGGAGATAAGAACCCAAGACAAAAAGGTCTCTAGTACATAAACCATTTCCATTAGTGACATACAACTCAGAATTTCACCTTTAGGGGCTTCTTCTTCTTCTTGTGGCACACAAAGGCAAAAGAAAAAAAAAACCACAAAAAACCAGAAAATGCATACAAATACCACGACACCATTTGGCCCTTTGATTAGCCAAAGGTAGGCAAATGGAGTTGAGCGATGTCTAAACTCCAAACTGCACTAAAGATCGAGGAGCTTGCTTGTTGCATATCTAGTACATGGCTTTTTGGTGGCATGTAAACATGTCTTCCCCTATACAAGTTCGGAGTACTCAAAATCCCCCATATACTAGTTCAGATTACTCGGTCACTGGAATAACAATTACCGAGTACCTATAACAAGTGAGAGCCCTCTCATTGTAAACGGTTGCCAAACTTTTTAGTACATACTTACAAAGAAAACAAGTACCTACATTCCTTAAAACATGGAACCAAATGAGAACTGCATTTGTTGTTCCTATAGTCTCTTTTTTGTCCTTCTTCTTGAGTGTGGGGTCTCTGGTTCTCTGCTTGGGCTCCCTAGAGAGAGTCACTAAAGCATATCTTCTTGGCCACTAATAACGTTGGACACGGTGGATGACCCATCCTTTGATATTTTCAAAGCTTCACAACGGCAAAAGCAAAAGTTTTGTGTAATTTGCCCACCCCCATGCCATGAAATACTGGGAGAAACTTCCTCAGTGTCCAAACAATTATTTGGAAGGCAACTCATGACCATGATGAACCTCTTGTACCCTAATCAAAAAAAGAAAAAAGAGAAGGAATTGATCTTACAAATAGGTACTCGTTCAAAGTGAGAGAGAGACAATTTTATACATACTAATTAATAGGTTGCAAGATCCCTCCAACTCTTAAAGAAGTGTTAAGTGTAAGAACCCTCTCATTTTACACGTCGTCGTGATATCCGTACATACATACATACATACGGTTTATGTTCATGCTAACATTGGCCTAATGCTTTATGTTCATGCTAACATTGGCTTAATGCTTTACGATGGGTAGGGAGGGAGGGTGGGTGAGGAGCACATTCCCAAAATGTGTGTGCGACCAGATTCAGCTATCACCTAGTCCTAAGACCCCCCTTTTTGGGGGAATGTGGCCCCTCTACACCCACTTGGGCTTTAGCCTACTACTCCTCAATGGTTCTGGATTTAAATGCCCGAAAAAGAAGCAGATTTCATCAAACACCTCAGAACAGAATCGAGAGAGTCGAGAGCGAGCGAGAGAGAGAGAAAGGGGAAGGAGAGATCGAGAGAGAGAGAGAAAGAGAGGGCGGGGGAGAGGAAGGACGGTTGGGAGATTGAGAGAGTTGGGGGTTTGGGGGGTATTGGATCCCAGATAGGTACCATGGGGAAATCTGTGAAGGTGGAGAGGTTCAAGGGGTTTTTTTTCAGATGTCATGCGTTGCAACAGATGGAAAACACGGTGGTTTTTTGTATGGAAAACTTGCAATGAGTTCTATTGATTTGTTGTTGAGGGCTGTGCACAGTTGGTTTTGAAGAGAGTGATTGGAAGCTTTGAACGCTAGGTGGTGGGAGAATAAACGAAGCAAGCAAACGCTGGGGACTGGGGGATTGTGAGGTTTTCAGAGGGGTGTGTGTTTTTGGGGACTTTGTTTGGTTAAATTGAGTGAGGTTTCAACATGCCGGACCAGAAGCTTTGTACCTCGGAGCCGCGGACGGCTGAGCTCCAGGTGTTTGCTGCGTCTTTACGTGGTGGTGAATGCCCCGAGTTCGATCGGGTTTCCACGGCCTTGTTCTCCAAGGAATTCAGTGGCAAGCCGTCGCTATGCTGCCCTGCTGCTGCTGCTGCTGCTGCTGGGACGTCGTCGCTCAATGCTGCGCTTCTCACCACGGCCAAGAGCCATCATCATCCCTTGGCCGCGAAGCAGTCGCTCTTGGCCAGCAGCGACTCCACAGCCAAACTCCGCAGTACCAAGTCTCCGAAGATCAGGAAACCTTGCTTGAAGAACGTCGGCTCAGGCCCAGCTTCACTGTAAGCTTCATCTTCTTCGCACATTCACGGCCAATTTGATGCCGTCTCCTTATGTATTTGCATTTATGGCTGAAGAAGATGATCTTGAATCAGAACAAGTGTTGTTGTTGTTGTCAGTCTTGATTGCTATGGCCGCGATGTTTTGCGTATCTTTTGTTACGATCGATCTCTGAACAATTGTCACCTAACTTTGGCAACAGGGTGCAAGTCGGGGCGCGTGCCGTGGTGCAGTCTGTGGGGACAACGGGCTCATTTCAAGCGAGATTACAATGGAAGAATCTGACTGCAGGCCATGAAGCAGCTTTCTTCCGCCAGTCGCCAGCAGCTTCACAAAAGGGGAGTCACTTGAAGCTTGAGATTGTGGAGACTCATGCGGCGGCGTCAATAAATCCTCCGCCAGAGTACCGAGATTCTCCAACAGAGTACCGAGGCGTCCGTGTGCGTCCAGGGGTGAAAGGGTTTCTGGTGGAGATTCGACCAAAGAGATGGAAGAAGACGATTTGGCTCGGGACGTATCCAACCTCCCCTGAGGCTGCCAGAGCATACGATGCCGGGATTTTTTACACGGGGAAAAGCATCCCTTACAATTTCCAAGAGTCCAAAGACTCCTTTTCCCCTCTACCGGAGCATCTCTCACTCGATGATTCTGACCCGGAAATCATGGATCAGATCACATGCTTTGTCAAGGCTAAGGCTCGGGAAGCAGCGAAGAGGAGTAAGGCTCTGGAAGCAGCAGCAAGGAAGCCCCGGAAAGTCGAACCAACACTGCAGGGATCTCAAGTACTGCAAACTGGAAATAAGAAACCTGATCATATTGTAAGCAGCAGCAGCAGCAGCTCAGTCAATGAAGTACAAGGATGTTGCACTTCGCCAGCCACTGGATTGAGCTCTGACAAGAAAGGCATGAGTCTGCATGTGAAGGATGAAGCTGATTCTGCTGGTTGCAGTGACCTTGTCAACTCAAATCCATTTGAAAACCTGGAACCTCTTCCAGGCAATCTTGGAGAATACAGCACTACTGAGCAGGAGCTTCTTCTGGGGGATGATCATAGCCTGGACTGCTGGGGTCAGATCCGAGCTCAGACTGGTGTAAATGGGTACTCACCTCAATCTGGTATCCTGGAAGACAAAGACCTCTGTATCACACAACATACATCAGAGTATCTCACAGAGGAGGACATGCAGGTTCCAGATCCACCTACCTGCTGCTTCCAGTCAGTGCTTCCTAGTTTTGATAATGATGGAAACTTGGGCAATCCTGCAACATTAGGCCCGCAGGATTCATGGGGACTCCTCCCAGCATCCTTTGATCTAGGTGTGTGGGATCCATCTCTAGGTTCAGATGGGTCACTTCTTCAGAAAAATTTCTTGAATATGGAGGCATGTGACAGCTCATATGTATGGTGGCATCAGGCCAAGCAGTTACATGATTTGGGATTTGCAAGGACCCATGAGTTGCCTGAAGATGTTTTGCTCCTGTGTCAGAATGGGGAGGATGCAAGCCTCAAGTCTGGTTGCATCAACTCAGTGGTTCAGAAGCCTGATGACGACGATGAGTTCTCAGTTTCTCTCTGGCAGTAATAATGCCTATAGTAGGGGGTACATTTATGGTTGATCTAGAGAGTAAGCTCAAGCAACTATTCTTGTCAGAGAGTCGGACCCATTTGCTCATCATTCACACAGCTCATGACAACCCATCCCATCTCTAGTGATCTCTTTGTTCAACCTGACTACTGGCTGTATACCTCAAGCTGATGTTGAAGGATTGCAGTAGGGTACTGCATTGTCACAGTGTAGTATTCCTTCAGAATGTAATGGCAGCTGGGAGTCAGTCACATGTGAACGATTTTGCAAACATGATCTGTTACTTTGAAATGTGTTTTGATTGTGTCTCTTGTAATGCTTGGATGTGGACACTCAACTTTCACATGCTTTGCTAGACATTGATCTAGTTCCAAGGAATCAATGATTGCGGTTTATGTCTTGTAATATGGCATGAGCTTGGAAGTTTGAAACTGTTCTTCCAGATGGTCTGTTTCATTCATGAGCATATGGCTTCTTCACTTGCAGAACAAGTTCCAATTTAAACTTTTACAAATTCACCTTCATCTCAAGAGGCTCCCACAAAAGGCACTCCAGAGTGAAGTCAATGTGGTCCTGTCGGCCTCCAAACAGATCATCTGCGGTGCCTGCAGCATCGAAATCACAGCAACCACTTAACAGGAAGATGCAATTCTGTTGGACTAACATGGCAATGTATAGGTTTGGGTTGTCTACTGAGTCCTACAACTACCTCTTAGTTAACTTATGTCAGAAGATCTCTACATAGGTCATGGTGATCCAAAGTATTCAGATATTTGTTGGTGTGCATCAAGCTGGTCCACAACATTAGTTGGCAAGCTTTCTATCTTGACTCTTGAAAGGCATGAATAATGCTTACCTCATACATTCCTTGAGAAATCAAGTGGTATTGCTTGCAGATGAGGTGATAAAGCAACATGTTACAAGGAGGTATGGTTAATGTGGGGTCTGCAGCTTGAAGGGCTATGTCTGGTTCTGAAGCAAGGTTGGGGCTTTCATTTATGTCTTCTTCTGAAGGTGGAGCTTTTACTGATGATCTATACATTAGGTGAAAATCTACGAACTGATCTTTTGCTGCTGAAGCGAGGTGCTGTTGATCTCATCGTTCTGTTGTATGGGAAATTAAGACTGAAATGCTGAGATTTTAAAGACCTTCACTCACAGCTTTTTCCTGGGCTGGCATGGTGATTCCCCAAGAACATGGAATATTGAGAGCCTCACTCTGGTTAGTGTCTGGAGTGTTCTGTCTTTCTGTTGCATAGGCAGATCACAAGTGACAACATCTATCTATTAAGGAAGGCAGTTTATGTGTTTTTTCTGTCACATTGATATCTCCCAAAACAGGGGGAGCCCACTATGCTCTTGTCGCCATTGGGAAGCCCTTGATGAGTAGGGGTGCACTGAGGTGGTTTGGTAGTGTTTAGGGCTATGGTGCAAGAGTTATTGAATATCGAACAATTTTGTCAAAGAAAATTCAACAAAATCAAAACTAAAATGTTTTAGGGAAATTGAAGCAAACTCTTGGTACTGTTGGAAAACCCTTGATGAGTGGGATTTCTTGGAGGTGATTTTGTAATGTTTAGACCGAAGGTCGGATATAGAATTGTGAGTAATTTTCATGACTGGAAATTAATTTAAAATTTGATGTAGTTTTTTCACAATTGAGCTCTATTGTCAAGATCCTGTGCACACTTGGGCCAGCGACACAGGCCACACTAGTTGTCAAGATTTGATAGTTCCAGCAAGTCTATTGCAGATTGGCTAAACCCCCACCAATTCAGACCTAGACAATCCTTGCTGAGCCTTCGGGTGTATCATGCAGCCAACCACTGATCAGCAGCTGACACACAATTTCTTGTCGCCATCAAATACTTCAGACAAAAATATAATCTTGTAACTCACAACTCTTCCCCAAATGTTCTTGTTCCTTCAAAGTAAACTTGGATGAATTGGTCTTATGTAGAATCTACATCAGCATCCCACATGATGAGGTGATCCTCATGACTTTAGAATATTAGTAGTACCCATCTGTTCATTTGGTTTAGTTTGACCTAAACCATAACCCATTTTGTCAACCTTGATTAATCTAAACAAATTGTGCACCCACTTAAATATTTACTTCTGTGCAAGAAGACAACCCTCCAGAAGTCCTGGCATATATATTTTATGAAACATGTGACATTAAAGAGATTTTTTTAAATTAATGTTATGAAATAATAAAATATTGAAAGAATATTTTATGAAAATTGAAAATAATTTAGATATATTTTCATAATCAATTTTAAACATTCTATTTTCATTTAAATAAATTTTCAAATTAGTTGCATGGAAGTAATGTCTATTGAAAGGAGATGCGCATATGATACGAGGGGAAAAGACTTGACTTAAAAAAACACAACATGAAAAAGGGAATGAAGACTTTACCAAAAACAACACAATGTGAAGAAAGGAACAAAGTTGCATGCTTATGCAATTAAGCTTGCTCGCCACCACAATGATCAGACTATCATCAAATGCTGAATTTTTTTGGTTGCGTTCATAGGAAAAGGAGCCAATAGGCCCCGTGTGCAAATCCTTTCTAAGGATTGTGCTTTTTCAAGTTTGAAACATGGCCTCCATGTTTTGGATAGGGCCCATTATTGAATGATAGTGCCACATGTGTTTCCATGAATTTTCAAACAATATGTAATTAGATTTTTTTTTAATGATAAATTTTCAAGTAAATCAAATGTGTAGATTTCAACAAAAGTAAACATGTTAATATTTTTTAAATAATATGTGTTTCAAACCTTCAATGATACATTGTACATTGAGTTTATCAAACATACCTTTCTTTCGCATCATTCTAAATGGAACAAAACATATTCAACAAAAAAAATAAAATGTTATATAACACATTCAATATTCATGAAAACGCAACCTTGCCTTTGTTTATACCAAAATGTATGTTTTTTGTTTCAGGAAGTTTTTCAAATCATGTAGTTTTAGTGATCAAAAGCACATTTAAACACTAAAAAATGAATATTGTGGATAATTAAAATATAACATATATTCAATTTTTTAATGATACCATGCTTTCATAATCATCAATATATGGTCATCCACAATTTTTCAAAATTAATGGTTTGGTTTTACATAAGATAAAGGATGTTCAAAATTTTTAACACCCTATATACATCAAACTGTCCACTCCTTACTATACATTTTATGACCAATGAAACATATCAAGATTGCACAAAATTGATTGTGATGAAAATTCATATGTATAAAAACATTTTGAAAGTGATTTCATTAAATTATAATCCTTATAATTCATGTAATCATTTTTCAAAGTCATGGGGGTACAAAATTTTATGTGTGTACATGTAGTCCTTGGCTCCTTTCATTGTGAACGCCCTTTTGCAAATTTTTTAAAACAAAGAACTTATCTACTTAATCTTCTTATTCTTTTTCTTATTCTTCATCATTCTTTAGTGGAATTATTTCTTCCTTATTGTTGGATACCCAATTATAGGGATCAATGGGTGTTGTTGCTAACTAATAATCAAATTGCAAAACCTTAATTATAACCATCTTACTTTCTCAACTGCAACAATAAGGCAATCATTTGGAAATCAAGTTATTTCTTCCTTATTGTTGGATACCCAATTATAGGGATCAATGGGTGTTGTTGCTAACTAGTAATCAAATTGCAAAACCTTAATTATAACCATCTTACTTTCTCAACTGCAACAATAAGGCAATCATTTGGAAATCAAGTCAACATAATTGCAAGAGTACTAAATCTTGTTCAAGTGATCAAATTCTTCTTTAAACTCATTTCAAAAAAAAATTTAATCATGATTTCAACTATTTCAAAAACGAAAATTACTAAGGTGATTTATTTTTGTCGCAACCTTAATTTTGGGCTCACAACCAAGGCAAAGGCTTGCAAAGGTGCAAGCTGAGAGTGAAGCATAGGAATCACATTTCAACTCCCGGAAGTGTAGGAAGGTGTGAAGGAATGAACCCACATACTCCCAAGTAGGTTCCCACTTTGGGAGTTGGAATACCAATGGATTCCCAAATTTTTATAGAGTGATTGCAGTGGTCAAAACTCAGTGGATTGAAGAGTTCCTTATACCATTGAAAAGCTATTAGAATTTGACTTTACACCCAAATATGAAAGGTGATTTTGAGAACCATGAATTTTCAAACCTTGTGCAACTCTCCTTTTGGTGTGTGAAGAAAAGAAATAGCAATCAACCATCCATGGATCAAGTTGTGCAAACTCTTTAGAAGTTTGGTTTGGTTTAACAAGGATCACAACCATACAATGCCAATGGTGTTGATCATGAAGACATGTTAACTCTACATATTTGAAAAATGTATGATTTCATCAATTCTAAATTCTCAAATGAGGATAACATAATCAATCCCCTTGTTTTGTCAATGTGTGATTCTTCTTCTTCTTCATTGAATTCAAGTTATGTTAAAAAGCCTTTATGTCAACCATTTGACATTCATACCCAAACTTCCTTTTCAAATCGATGATTTGTTTTCAACAAAATTCATCAAAATGAGTGGGAGAAAATCCTTGTGTAAATTGATACAAAGGAATAAAGGTTGATCTTTTGTGCAACAAATTCAACAAATTTGATTGATTTTTTCATGGTAATTAGGTAATGTAACATGCTCCATTCACCCAAACCTAAACTAGTAACCCAACTGATTTTTCCTTCCAAAACCATTTTAAAAATTTAATTCAATTTCCAATGACAAAACCTACTCAAAACTCAATATCTTCAACATTGTAGGTTGAATGAGTTTGAAATCATTTCATTAAATTCTACTCATCGAAGGCTTTCCAAAAATACCAAGAGGGGCCCAAATTCCCTATAGTTTTTAGTTTTGATTTAAGTGAACTTTCAATGAAAATTTTGTTTGATATTCAATAATTTCTCCAATGTAAGTTGAAATGTTATGAATCCAACAATAAGGATTGACTAGGATAGTTGATATTAACTTGTATGAAAATTGTCTTGATTTTCATTATAGTAGATTATGCCCAATAATTAAAGGCATATCATTGGTTACCTAGTCCATATAACCATTTTTTTCCCAACCAATCAATATGAACCCTATGACCATGTCTTTGAACTTTGAAGCCATATGGTTCACTTTTGCAAGAAAAACATTCAAGTCCTAAAAAAGCTTGTTTTGAACTTGCCATTGTTAGGCTTAATGCTAGAACTTTTGATAATAATGTTGTTGGATCTTATTTTTAGAAGTAAATCTTACAAAGCTTTACCCCTACTCTTGCTTGCTTAAGATTCAAAAGTTGAAAGGGAAATGATTTGTATCCAAAACAATTTGTGTGCTTCAAGACATATTATGTGCTAATATAGATGGATAAAAAATTGGTGGGAAGGGAGTCTAGTAAAATATGCTAATTTGAGTTGTGTTTTATAATATACTCTCAAAAGGATAAATTAATTTTAAATTTTAAATTTAAGCATGTTTATTGCCATATAGCCCACACTTTCTAATACATAAATTTCAATGTTTGTGACAAGTTGTTCCCCATGGCACATCATCAAATTCACCAATAGTTTTCACACAAGTATTCTCTTGAGCCAATTTGGGAAACAATATTGTAATTCATCTTGCCACGAAGTTTTGAAAAATTATTTTATATCAAAGATGGTAATATTTAATACATTTAATGATGTTTTATGGGTTGATATTATTCCACCTAGGAACATGGCCAACCCATGAGGGTGGGTTGCCATTCAAAAATTGAAATAATTTCTTCTCTATTGATTCACATTTCAAATGTGTTCTCCACCATTGATTCACAATACAACTGACATTGATCTCAACAAAAATGAAACAACACATGATTATTCACCCACTTCAGAAAAATCATGAAAACATTTTTTAATTAGTCTAATAGGCATTTGTAATGGGATTAAACATGTATTTAGTAAAATTTGTTGATTTAAAAACTACAAGTTCTAAATATTTTATAAATGGTAGGTATTAAGGGGGCCCCAAGCATATGTCTTTTGAGCTCAAAACTTGTTGGGTTAACACTTGTCCAAAATAATGTTAACGCAATTTTAAATATCAATATTAATTGGGTTAGTTTTTTGGTTGATTCCCAAGACCTTCTAGAGGAATTGAATGAGAGGTGGAAAAATTTATTGTGTGGTAATTTGAATTTATAAAGAACTATTAGTTCTAGTTTTAAAATATTTCAAAATTGAGGAATTGTCATTTCTAATTATTTGAAGAAAGAAAATCAAAGAATGATTATGATCTTGGTTATTTCAAAAATTTCAAATAATTAATGCTTTTCATGACAGAACCAACAATGAAATGGTGGTTTTATGGTTGGTTATATGATTAGTTTGAAAAATTTGAAAAACATGGTTAGAGGACTTTTATTGTAGGACATGAGTTGTAGTTCCATATTAAAATATGGATGAATTGTGTGGCATAAAATTTCCTTTTTTGCACCAAATTTGCATGGGATGTTGTGGTCAAAATCAACCCCTTCAAAGCAAATGACTATTGTCAATTTTGTTGATGTTTATAATTGGCTTCCATGTATGTTGTAAGTGATTTTTTAGTTTTAAAGTTGTATTTTTTAATGTTTATGGGCGGGGACAAGATCACATTTAGGGTCCATGCAACCATGCTATCAAATACCAAAGTATTTGTACCCACTTCTTAATAGTTCATATTTTTAAGTAGCAATTTAATTTGGTATTGAAATTTTAAATCATTTAAACTAATGCTTTGAAATAGAAAAAGACTTGTAAAATGATTTTTAAACATTTGAAAATGAAACTAAAACATAATATTAAAATATAAACCTTAACATAATAATTTTTAAAACATTAAGACACAAATGTTTTTAAAGAATTTTTGTTAGAATTTTTCAAGAATTTTTCAAAATAAATAGTCACCTAAAGGGGCAAGGTTGGCATTTATTAGCATGGTTGGACCTTTTATTATTGATATATAGAGTCAATTTAATGCATCTTGTGGAAATGATTTTATACATTAAAACCAAGTCTTTGATTGTATGAAAACCATGGTTATGAATATTAAAAATGACCTTGACAATTGTTAGGGGTCTATTTTTATTCCCAATAACCACACTGCTTTAGTCCAAAATCCCTTTGGAACATTAATTGGAATGGGACCTTGCAATTGCTTCCTATTCATACTAAAGAACCAAATTTGGAACCCAATCATTGCCCCCTTTTGATTAGCAAGTCCAAGTTCATGAATGACAATTACCACCTTTTCTTTTTAAAAATTTATTTGAAGCAAGTCCCCATTTTCAATTGGTTATATATATTTTAATAATACATGTAAGCTTTTATTTTTAGTTGTATGTAATAAATGCACAAAGCTTGTAATACCCAAAAAAACTATTTGTAATGAAAATTTGAATTCAAATTAAACTAAACTTCAATTTTTATGAATATATGTTTTTAAATGACTAAAATTGAAAGTCTTAAAATTTTGAGAAAGTTGTTATTATCAATGACCACTTAGACCCATAATTAACTAAATTTGTGTTATAGGGTTTCCATGTCCAATAATTATTTAAATTATTTTTGTTAATAATTTCTCTTTTGTGTTCTAAGATCTCCATGTCCAAAATTTCAAGTTGGTTGTTTTCAACTTTTGCTCAACATTTTTTTTGGTTTCTATCCAATTTCTTGTTTTCTTTTGCTACAGTTATTATGTTTTTGATTTCAATTGTGTATTATTGCATTGCAAGTTTATTTCATTGTTTTCATCTTTTTTGGTGTTTTTAATCCTCATTGATTTTGTATTTTACAACTTTTATTACCAAATTGCATTTTGTTACATTACAAGTTCCTCTCCATCACTACTATTATTTTTTTGCATTATGCTACAACATTAGATGTTTGAATTTACTAATTTTTTTATTTTGTTGCATTGTAAGTTTGATTTGTTGTATGTGGTTTGCTTCTCATGTTCTTCCCCTTTTTTTTTAAGGTATTAATTCAATGTTCACAATGCTACATTGTTGTTTTTCCATTGTAAGTTCATCTTGGTTTTTTTCATAGTAATTTAGATGATCTTCAAGTTCTTGCTATGGTTTTTTTTTGTGAGCTTTAATGAGTTGCTTCATAGTTTTCTTTAAATAAAACTTCCAAGTCCTTTTGAATTTGAAAATCAACTTGTAAACATTGTTTTTTATTCCATGTATATTTAATGCATTACATTGTTGTCACTGTTCACATCAATATCAATTGGCATTACCTTTGCATGAATATTGATTTACATTAGCTTCAAGCTTTTAAGGTTCCATGGGGTAAAACCTAGATCTACCACTTGGTTTTCCTAATTTTTCACAATTGAATATGATGATGAGAGGTGATTAGAAAATTTTCAAATGACCAAATCCACATTGTTCCAAATTGTTGAAAAAGTGCAATCAAATTGATAATCAAACACAATTTCAAATATCTTAAAGTTGTTCCTAAGGCAATTCAAGTAGCATATTCCATTTACAAGCTCATTTAAAGTGCCAATCTATTCATTTATAATGAATTATTTGCCATTAATAAACATATTTTTGTTTTAATTCTTCATGAGTTTTTATTTGTGTACACCATGAATTTTTCATATTAAGATTTGATTTAATGCCCAATATGCAAGTGGTCATGGAGTGGTTTAGGGGTTGGTGTGGCTTACTTTGTGTTTAAGGAACAATTGATGGTATACACATTTCAATTACAAAACATGTAGGAGCTTATGTAAATGATTTCTATTATTTAAAACAATAGGATATAACACTATTGTTTATTAAGTGGTCGTTGATTCTAACAAGATTTTGATAAATGTCTATTGCATGGGGTTATTTGGGATATGTCGCTATTTGTACCCTGCGCACGGTATTCTTTAGTAAAAGGCGAAAGAATAGTTCGCTTTGCGCTGAGCACACGGCTTGGTATTTGGTTTTGTCAATGATTCTTGATTATCATGGCAATGATCTTTATACAAACAAACTCAATATGGAGGTTTGATTGACATGGGCACATGTATTGGTATTCTTCTATACAATCATCTTGATAATAAATGTTACCTTCTTATTTCTTGGATTATGAACTTCATTCAAGGAGGAGTTTCAGCAAAGTTTACTTGAGTTGTTTTACAATCAAAATCACATGTCAAGTGCAAGCATTTTATTATAGAGAACCCATTTGGAATTTAGAAGAAAACTTTCAAGGAGTTATTTGGAAAGTTTAAACTCCATGTGATTTTCATTTTTTATGGTTCATATGTTCTTACATCTTGCACAACATGTTGAGGTTAGAAAAATAATCTCACATTAATGACCAATGTGCATTGTTGACATTAAGTCGCAAGGACATCTTCATCTTCAAATTATATTTCATGTGCATCCAATTGATATTGAGCAAACAGAATACAACATTGAAGGCCAAGAGTGATTCATATCATTACTTAAAGGAAATGGCCATTTACATTGGTTGGTAATGAAATGAATTCACATGGCTTGAATTTCCTCCCTTACTATTTATTCAATCAAATCAAACATGCATGATATTTGTTCTTATAAAATGTAATGTCATTATTCAACTCCAATTGAAGCTTAATTGAAAATTGCATGTAGTTGTCATACTTTTTATATTGTCATCATTTGATGATTGAAGAGGACTTTTTAAATGACTCATATTAAATGGTTATTTTTCCTCACTGAACTTCTATCCTATATATAAAAACAACAGTGGTGT
>Ga0209208_10007111_pt1 | contig 15293 bp, 6 predicted proteins | sample S1TSphfallax_3_FD_187694 | JGI IMG/M metagenome (GOLD analysis project Ga0209208, IMG submission 187694) | Host-associated microbial communities from peat moss isolated from Minnesota, USA - S1T2_Fd - Sphagnum fallax MG (SPAdes) (version 2) | ecosystem: Host-associated > Plants > Peat moss >...
AAAAATTCAAATCGTTAGATTTTTATGATAAGTTCTAGTAGGTGGCCAAGAACTTAAAAGGATTTTGTCTTTCTACTTTCATATCTAGTATATATAGCCAAATTTGGTTAATTATTTTCTGGATGATTGCCATTTTGACTAGATCAAAAAATCCTTAAAAGAAACCCTTAAAACTTTAAACTTTCCTTATGTTGTCATTAGTGTATGCACATGTTCATTCACATTAATTTATTCACCAATGCACCTCCAATTTTTATTTTATTTTGGGAAGAGCCATAATAATTAACTTTTTCTTATTTCAATCAAACAATACTTCCTTCTTTTTCTTCATGTTTTTTTTGGTGGGTTTTGACAAGAGAGTTATGTAGGTATGTGGGGACATTATGGGTCCAAGGTCATAGGAGTTTATTCAATGCCCTTTAGTAGGGTGTTAAGCCCGAATATTGATCTCCTTTGGTGGTATAAACCATTTATTTATGGAAGATTGTGCCCCATCTATTTTTTTAAGCAGTTGGGTTTGAATGGTTCCATATTTGTGCTCCAAGTTTCATATTTTCAATAGACACGTTTTGGAGGAATATGTTTCTCAAGTTGAAAGGGGCCCACACCTCCTTCAATCATGCCTTTGTGTAGTTCAAGATAACCTTCCTCCTTCAGCTAAAGGGATGCACCTTTCTTTTGAGAGTTTGGCAATTACCGATGCCACAAGTCTGTAAGTATCTTTGATGGACATCCATCATGACACATCTTTTAGATTTATCTTGGAAGATGATTCCATTTCCTTTACTTTTAAAACTCACATTCGTTTTTGTTCGAGTAAAGGGGTGGGGTTATGGTTGATTGTTAAACCATTTATCCATTTGTTTTGCATTGCACATTCTATTTGCATCTTAGGATTGCATTTTTTTCTTGACTTGATTAAGCCCTTGACATTTAGTCTTCTCACATGTGAATGTGGACATGGGTTAGATGCATCTAGCACGCATTTAGCACATTGTCCATTTTGAGGTCAATCGATAGCCACACATGATGCCATCAAAGGCATCATGTTTGCCCTTGTTCGAAAGAATGGGCAAGTTATATGGAAAGAGTGGTGGTATGCACTTACGTCAATAGTTTCATTGCAAATCGATCTTTACATGATTCATGAGAACTAGGTTTTTGTTGCTAATGTGGTGGTTATGAATGTCATTAATTGACCAACAATTGTAGTTGCAAAATTTAACACCATTGTTAAGATCCACAAGTATAAAGGGCTTCATGAGGGGCACCACTTTATTCCAATGGCCATGGAGGTGCATGGCACACCTAGGTGTGATATGGATTGTTTCATCAGGGAGTGTGTTCATCTTTTCCATTATAGACGATCAAGAAGTCATTTATCTTTGTCTTTTTGCATTCAATTTTTCAAGGCGCATGTTAACATTACTTTTCAATGTGTTTTAGCTTTTGTTATAGAGAGGTAAATTGTGTTGGCAAGAGATGTTTATTCTAGACATTCTAATACTATTAAATCTCATGATTTGCATGATGGCAACATTAGAAAGGCTATGGGTGAGATAGTTTCCTACCATGAGAAGGAATAATTTTCTCCCTTCTTTGGTTCTTGCTGGTTGTGCATCTTTTGGCCTTTCTTTGGCCTTCCCTTTTGTCTTTTGTGTGATGGTTTCAACCATCAATTTTTATAGATTTTTTGCTTTCAAAAGTGACTCCTCATCAATGTTTCTAGGACATTGGGCATATGGGATAAAATCAAAATGTTATTGGGAACATTATGGGGAACACTTTGAGACCTTGAGAACTTGATGGGACCACCTTGTGAACTTGATGGGAATGCATTGGGAACCCCCATTCCCAAGTGCATGCTGAGCTTTCTCATTGTTTGTCTAAATTTTTTATTTCCAAAATTGTTTATCACCATTTTCAACCCAAGTTAAGAACCCTTTTTAGGAATATGGGTACCTATTCATTCACATTGAAAACTTAAGTGTTCGCTAATTTGTCTTGTAGTAGTTGTAAGTAAATTGCAATTTGGGACATGTATTAATGCATACCTATCTTAAGCCTACCTACATATTGACCTAAGTGCGGCATGTCAACATTTTATTGACCTTAAGTTGAATGATCTAAATCAAATTAATAAAAATATTAATATCAAAATCAATTTAATATTGTCATTTGTCCATTGATGATTTGTTGACACATCATTGCCATGTCAACACATTGTTGTCTATATAATTGCAATGTATTGGCATAGTAGTTCTAATGATATAGTAATAACATAGTTGCACTCTGTCCTTAATTCACAAAAAGCAAACACAATAGTGTAGTTTCCTATGAACTTGGCAACATCATGCTTGATAATGCCCCATTTTGCTTCCAAAAACCTTGCAAATTTGAGAGCAAAATTAGCAAGATGAAACTCATTGAAGTAATTCTACACCTTGTCCAAAAATGTTGCAAACTTTTGCATGTTCCTTATCAATGGGTCTTGTGATACACGAAGAAATGAACAATACAATTGACATTCCTCTTTCACACAAAATTCTTATCCTTTTTTGCTTATGATTGCATATATAGAAGTTAGTCAATTCTTGTAGATGGTTTGATCTACAATGTTTGATATCACCATTTCACACACTTTGATGTCAAAATTACAAGATAGTAAGACCCTTTCATCAATCATAGATTTGAAGGTTTGAATCCTAAATTTTGTTAGAGCCTTGATGATTTTTAATTTGCAAGCACAACAATGGGGTGTGATCATGATCAACTTTTTACATTGACATTTTTTTGTTATTGCTAAGGCCCTTAATGTACCTTGGTGCAAATGCTCTTACAACTTCTATTTGTCATGTGACTTTTTAAATAATTTTTAAGGAATTCCAATTTCCTTAAAATATAAAGCCAACTAACCATAACTATTACATAATTTAAAGGAGCTTCATTGCTTTTAACTTAATGGGTATTGGTAATGGGTCTAGCTGATGGGAATAGATTCCAAGAAATGAGAAAACAATGCACCAACTTCTACGGAGTACTCAATATTAGTTGTGTTGAGTGTAGAATAAATGTATGTTTATTTAATACATCACTTGTTATGATGCAATTCAATGGATAGAGGCTCATGTTACAAGGAATGATGTCCACATATGACATGTTAGGCCTTAGACTTCAAAAGTGTTGAATTCAAAAGGTGAATGTGCATGAATTTAATTGTGATGATGCAATTGGGTCAAGGCTTAGTACATTGGTCCAAATGTTTTAAAGGGAAGCTCTGCAACATATGTGTGGGGACATGTAATGGTTTGTCATGCTTGAATCAACTATATCATGGAAGTTCAAATTCTCATACATCCATCATTCACATTCATGGATTCATGCTACATTGATGCTTGTGGAAATTGGTGCACATGCAAACTTAATGACATTGAAATTATATATGTAGCCCTAGATTCAACATATGGGACATTTCAAGGGGTTTGTTGGCCTTAAGTTTTGGCAAACAAACATGTTTAGTATGTGCATGGCTAGACATGCTCTTTACGAATAAAGTCATTTGAAAATGGGCCAAACGAGTGGGTTTTGAACCCCCTACGCAAGCCAAAAAATGCAAGTGGGAGGTTTCCTTGGGTAGTTAAAAAGGGGTCGACCATATGCACTATATTTGTCCCACACACTAACCATTCTACTAATGAAAGAGTCGTCCTCCACCCAATAAGGCAAGTTTGCAAAATCTAGGCGTGCATTTAGACAAAACAATTTAGGCACCAAAATAAAATCTTTATTTGAAATATAAAAAACATTGCAATTGTTTCAGACCACATTAATGCCAATTCTTTCGGGGGACCACTTGTTAGGACATCCCATGAACATGTTCCAAAACAATAATACTACCTTACCCAAATATTGAAATGAAAATTTGTGAAAATATGAAATTGAAATGTTGAAAATGATCATAATTATCCTAGGTTACACCCTGAATAATTTCACTACTCATATCACAATATCATAGTAGAATATGGAAAAATATATAAGTTCAAAAAAATTTAAACAAATTCATTTTTGCGAAAAATAAAATAAAATAGTTTTCTCAATGTGGAAACTAACCCTAGGCTATATGGTATGTCATAAGATTTATAATTTGAAGACGAAAAAAGATCCCACAATTGTACAGGTTTTTGGGATGAATGTTTCATGGGATGTGTTTAATATACCACCTAGTTGTATTAGAAATGAAAATCCATTAATATGATAATATGCACACTCACCTTGTTAGTAGACTAGAAATGGGCCGAAAAAATGAGGTTAGAAAGAGAGCCCCATACTCAACCCATGGGTATCAATCAACATATCAACCACTTGGATACCTATCAAGCCCGGATTCAAAAAATATATACTAGAATTTTCCTTAAAGTTGTATATAGGGCCTGTTTGGGGGTGTCATTTGGGGGTGTCAAGTAGGTTATATTCACACAAAAATTGGGGTAAGAATTGTCGGTTATGCATAAGGGTAGGTTATCAAATAACTGGTGGAGAATCATTGGATAATCTGTTGGTTATACAACAGGTATAGGGCTTTCTAGAAAATTAAATAATAAAATAAAATAAATATATTTAAAAAAAATTAATTTGGATTAGTGTCTTAACATTGACAGCCTTACCTGGATGATAATTGGATGATCCAAGTAGGTTATGAAAGTTGAAATTCAATAATACCACATGGTTATCAATTTAATAAGTTATTAAAAAATTACAATTGACGGGTAGGTTCTTACTAGCCGGTTATTAATGACCAGGTCAAAAATTCAATAACTGGCCAACATGGGTAAAATACCAGTGTTGTGTGGGTATCAGAAATGACACGTACACACCCACCCACCAGTTCTCAGGACGGTTCTTCAATCTCATGACCGATGATGTTATCAGAAAATCAGCCAATCGGTTCTGATATATAACCACCATAAACAAACAAGAATGAGACTAATGAAAGAACCGCCTAGAAACCGGTGGTTCTTTCCTCATTCTTTCAGGAAACCCATAGGTTCTTTCACGCTTTGAAAACCCCAGAATCAGAGATCCTTAAATTCCAATTTTGGAGGGTAAAAGAAAAATCCATAACCGGCAATCATCTGATTTTATAATTTTAAAAATGGAACTGGGGGTTATTAACAAATCAAATACCCGAATAACATTGGTATCTTGTAATTGCCAATTTACATTGGCATGTATTGTAGGTAGGTAGGTAGGTAAATAGGTAGGTAGATAGGTAAGTAAATAAGTAAGGTTAACTTATGCAAATAGGTAAAAATGTTAAGTAGTTCCTATGCAAAGTTGGTAAGGCAATTGGTAGTTACGAAGTAGCTAGATGCATGTGGATGGTTAATATGTTAGTACATAACTCACCACCATGGTTGGCTATGGGATAAGGAATGCAAGGAAACTCGTGTTTTCTATCCATGCACAAACGATCTTGTATTGTGCACTAATGGGTGCTCTTTTCACTTAGGCCGGGACTAAACCCTAAACCCATGAATGGATCAAAATCACCAGATCATCGCACTTGTGAAGGGGCATTGCAGCCATTTATGCATGGACCATTATGGCCTTTTTAATAACGTATAGAACAACATTGGGTTCTAGTTGGTGCCTTTGTCACTTATTTTCAAATCAACTATATGTGTTTAATATTTTGGAGAAATTATCCATCATGGGAATGAAATAAAAGTTTCCTTGAATTGAGCCCATTAAATAAAGGCGTGACAACCTTGCAAAAAACCTAATTTTTTCATATCAAGGGACAAGGTGAACTAATAAGGATTTAGATGGGTCTCCAAGAAGAACACTCCAAAGGAAATAATAGAAAACCTAATTATAAATTGAGTACATATTTGACCACCTCCTTTTGCAAATGTGTGACTTGCATTGTGTACCCCCCTCCTACCATTGAATAAATAATTTTCCACCTAAGGCACCACTCCATCCCTCCCAATGTGAATGACTTCAATTAGGTGAAGTTTTGGGACATCGCACCTATAGGTTAATTCCACATCCAAATGTTACCCTAGGGTTTGGTAGAATGCAATCGAAAAACCTAATACTTAGACCCATCTTCAAGCTTTTGAGGGAGACATGAATAAATGTTCCAATCATAAAATCATATTAGGCTCCTTGTTCTAATAACTATTAATTGGTCAAATCAATTACCCAATTCAATGGAACTTTGCTCTTTTAAATTGGTGGATGGAAACTAAAGACTCCCCTATAATTCCCCAACAATTGATACAACTTCCTGTTAATGTAAAAACTCAAAAACAAAATTGTGAGATGCAAGGCTACTTGTGAAATATATGGAAAATTGATTGCAATTTGCAATGCCATAACATTACATCCTTTGCATCGCATCACCAATTGTCGCTTTCTTTTTCTCCAAGAAATAAACACATTTGGGGCAAATCATACACATCAGTCTCCAAGGAATGAACATATATGAGTTGAATCATAAAACATGCAAATTGTCCACAAGTGATTGTTAGTCCATCCCATTAGTTTATGCATATCCTTTTAGGAGATTTGGTAGTACTCTTAAAGACTTTGGAAAGCTCCCTAACCTCCAAATACTAGTTTGTTCATGTTGTCTATCTAAATTTGCAAGAGCAAAATTGTTTGATCCGTAATTCCCCATTGGTAAGTACATTGACAATTATCTCCACAACAAGGTTGAAGGCAATTGAACTATAACCAAACCAACAATCTATGGCAACATGTTATCATTGATATGGGTATAAAATTGGTTGAAAAAATAGAAGGAGATTTTTGTGAAATAATGCTAAATTTGGTTGTAGAAAATGATATCCATCTTAAATGCAATGTGTGAATATCCTTCCTGTTCTTAAAGAGTAGGTGTAAATATCCTTGGACTTTTTTTGTGAAGGGATATTCATGGATATAGTGAATAGTGTGATTTCTATCAGGTAGTTGTGATGTAGGATGAAAGGTGATGAAGTGAGATCCTTGATGAAGTGAAGACTTAATGGATGAAAAGGGATCCATGTAGCCGAAAGCAAAAGGCAACAAAGGAGAGGGTAGTTGATGGATTTTTCTACTTTTTAGTTTTTGTGAATGTGTGAGATTGTTTGTTGTAGGCAATGACGTTGAAGGAATTTGTGGTGTGCATTGTATGAGTAATGTTCAAGACGGTGAATGAGCTAGTCTTTTGGCTATGTGTGTTTGATGGTCTTTTGGCAATGGCAGAATTGATAGAAGGATTAATGGTGCAATCCAAGGAGGGGGGCGCATAAAGGAGAGGATAAAAGACTGAATGTTGTAAGAGTTAAGTAGCTTGTTTTTTGCTTTAAAGTTTTGAATCAAAAAAATTGTTACTATAGCTCTTAGACATTAGTTTGTTGTTTGGGTTATCAAGAAGAATGTTCATAGTTAAGTTGAAACCTACACCTAGCCAATTTTTTTTCTTTTTCATTACGCATTGAGTCGGTAGGTTAGAAAGTTGTAGAATACAAATACATGATGAATAATGTAATTTTGGTGGAGATGACAAAGATCCATAGGGGACAAAGAAATGTTTTTCTAAATAAGGCATCATTCAAAGATTCTAGGGAATTTGGGATATTCAAAGTTTATTTGTTTGAGAAAAGAGACTCATGTAGTGAGAACTCTAGAGGGTTTTATGACTTCAACTTGGGAATCAAAGGATTACATTGTGAAGTGCATGTAGTTAAAACCTTGTTATCAAAACTTTTTGAAAAGTTAGTTGGTTTGAAACAGGTTGAAAAAAGGCAATTTTTGCTTATAATGATGTCAAATGAGATATTGGTAGCTTGAACGGAGTGGTTTGGAATGATTTGATCCACCAAACCGATATAATTTTACATGTTGTCTTGATAATCTAACACAATGTGATTAAGTATAGGAGGATCTGTTGGCTATGGTCCATGAATGTATGGCAACATTGAAACAAGATCTTGGTGTTGCTTTGTAATGTAGGTTGATGGATTATTCCAAATTTTAGAATTGTTATAATTCTAAGTGAATCAATGTTGTGTGATCATAGAACAACATACAACTTCCTTTTTCATTACAATGGGTGTGTATAGTTTATCCAAAGTTTAGAATTATTTTTTAAAATGATGGACCCAATGATTTTTTTGGCCAATTATGCCATTTATTGTGGAAAAAAAAATGTTACAAATTCCTCTTTTCTTAGAAAAAAATCGCTCAAAACAATCTAAAGATTCACCAAAACTCACCACAATTGCCTACAACATGAAAGAGTGCTTAAGGTTTTTTTATATTTGTAATTTGAATATTTTCAAATTTGGCTAAATACTCTTATGGATGATTGCCATTGGAGCAACATCACAAAATTGAAACAATCAACAATGGATTGGTCGTGTTATACCCATACTAAAAAAAAATTCAAAACTTTGTACACTCCCAAGGTAGGATTTATATACTCTCAATCTAACCCATCTATGAAAGCTTTTAAAGTAAGACTTTGGGCAATGATTGGGACTACTAGGAACAACATGATGGACAAATGGGAATTATGGGAAAAGCATAAGGAAAAAATGACAAATTATACAAGTTTAAATGAAGGAACAAATGTGAAGAGCACATGGGAACTTTGGGAACAATATAAGGAACATTTGGTTAAGCATATGTGATAAATTAAGGAGCTTATGGAGATTACTGTGAGAATACAAGGGGAACAATATTTGGAACACAGGGGGCAACAAAACCCCTAACCCCAAAATTCCTTTTGGAGGCAAATCACTAATTAACAACGGGTTCCTAACAACAATAGGGGGGTTTGAACTTCAACCCGTTGAAAGTTGCCCAAAACTCTTTGAAAATTTTGAGAACCCAAGTTTCCAAATAGGATTTTGGAAATGGGAGCCAAGTGACTTCTTGTATAGAGGGGAGGAATCTTGTTAGTAATTTTCAATGCGACTTAATGATAAATTAAGTCGCTATTTGTAGTTGTGGAATTCAACCAACAACTACTTTGGAGTGCAACTACTAGTCCACATTCCCAACCACTTCAATTGTTTGCTCAATGTTCATGTCATATCGAGGTATCCATGAGGTCCAACCTCCAACTATCCTAAGTTGGCTACATTGGCACTTGATGAAAAACATTAGACTTTTTTCATAAAGTTGGGCAAACACGAGTTTCCAATCTTGTGTTTGCCTGATTCATGGGCCATAATGCTCAATGTAGCACCCAAAAAATGAGGCACAAAACTGGAATTTCTACCACAACTTGGCATGAACCAAGTTTGGTGCCAATTTGTTGCCTGTTGCACAGAGCATACCATTGCATGCATGAAGTTTATCATCTTGTGAAGCTCACACACAAGGTCTTCAAGTCAACCTTCCAATATTGAAAACACTTGAAGGACATATAAAAACAGAGAGAAAATTTCTTACAAAAGTGGTTCAAAACCTCAAGCAACAATGTTTTCCCAAGAACTAGTGAGGTTTAGCCCATAGCCCAAAAGATGGTGTTTATATCCACCACTTAAGGTGAGGAAAAAAACATGTTTTATGATAGCCATGCCAAAGACCTCATCACCCTTTGGCAATGTCTCCTCCTTTCATTGTGGTCACAATGTGTGTTTGTCCACAAGCTTTATGGAATCCTACGAATCATAACAATTTCATGGGCAGCAAAATCCTTGAAGAAATTCAGAAATCTTGTGACAACCACACAAAAATTTGAGGAGCTTTCTTTTGGGTTTTTTTTCCATAATTCAAACTCCAAGATACATAGGCCATGTTTGGGTTCAACTCCCAAAGGAGTTTTAACTTTCTTTTTGGTTTTTTCTTTTCATACTTCAAACTCCAAGATATATAGGCCATGTTTGGGTTCAACTCCCAAAGGAGTTTTAACTTTCTTTTTGGATTTTTTTTCACAATTCAAACTCCAAAATATATAGGCCATGTTTGGGTTCAACTCCCAAAGGAGTTTTAACTTTCTTTTTGGTTTTTTTTTCACAATTCAAACTCCAAAATATATAGGCCATGTTTGGGTTCAACTCTCAAAGGAGTTTTAACTTTCTTTTTGGATTTTTTTTCACAATTCAAACTCCAAAATATATAGGCCATGTTTGGGTTCAACTCCCAAAAGAGTTTTAACCGAAAACACATTAAAAAAAATTCAAAATCACAAGTAGACCAAGAAAGCCTCCTTAAGAAGCACTCCTACCTATTGATGATAGTCTCATTGGTGCCAAAGGAATGTTCAAGTTCTTAAGAGGAGTGCCATTGCAAAAGTGATTCCAAGGTACAAGTATGGTGGTATATAGTTGAGCACATGCACATCTTAAAGAGGCAAATGGGGGGCTAGAGTGGCAACCTCCCCCTTTGCCCCTGGCTGAAGCCTTCATGCATGGATGTGGGGTCTCCTGACTGCACTGGCTCCTTCAATTGTGCCCTAGATAAAAGAAATTAAAAAAATACAACAACAGGGGTGAAATAGAAGTTTTTATTATAACATTTTACCATTAAAAAAATCAACTATGTAAAATATTAATTCTAAAAATTTATTTTTCTTGTATATGTGTATACATTAAGGTTTTTTTTAAGTGATTTTTTTTTAAAAAAATTTTGTAAGATATACAATATAAATGTGTCATTCTATAAAAATATGTATCAGGGTTAGGGTTTTTTATCAGAATTTTCTTTTATAAAAAATTTACAACCTTCATGCATGTACATTTTAGGTATGTATTCAAATTGAATTTGACTTTTTTTTTATAAAAATAGACATTACATGAAAAACGAATGGTACTTCAAACTCCAAGAATAAATACTTCACTTGAATCAATTTTTACCTTTCATGATAATTAATTCTCAAAATCTCAACACGATCAAAAAAAGAAAAATATCAATAACATAATGTCCATCATCATTGAATTCATTGCAAACACCAACTATGAAATTCAAACATGTAAAACTTGTTGCAAACTTTACACTCACAAAATCAGAGAATACAAAATATTAAAAGCCCAAAATGTTAAAAACCAAAAAACAAACTAAACCCTAAAATTGAGTATCTTGTAAAAAATAAAAATAATAATAAAAAAAAAACCTTAACTTGACAAAAGGGAGTTTTAATATTTACCCTCCTAAATGAAAAAGGGTTGAAACTGCTGCCTACACTTACAGTGGCTGAAACTGCCGACATGTGCTCAAAAAAGATGTGCTGCTCTTGCCCTTGTCTTTTTTGTTTGGGGCAAAAGCATGGGCTTCAGGTGGGGCTTAGATGTGGTGCATGTGCCAAGGCCAATAGGCTTTGTTTTAGGCCACATTTGGGTGATGAAATCATGGTTTATTATCACTTGATTCCAATTTGGAAATATTTTAATGAATTCTCCACAAAAAAATGGTGAAATCAAATTAGCTTCTTCAGGTTAGGGTTTCTTTTTTCATTTTCATGATATTGTTGAATATTTGGCAAAATTTCCCCCAAAAAATAGTCTAACTTACACCCAGAAAAAAAAATTTCCAAAAGTTTCCGAATTTTGGCAAAAATGAAATTTGGATGAAGTCCCCAGACTAGAATTGAAAACTATTGAGCTTCTTCCACTAAATTAGTCGGATACATACTTTTAGGGTTTTGATGATTTAGTGTCCAACAATCCACATATTCTTTGACAATAATACTTTAGGGCATGGCATAAACAACCCACCAAGAAAACAAAACTTGGCTATGTACTTGGCACTAATATCTAGGCAAACCAAAAACTTAATGACTTGAAGTGCAAGTCATTGCCACGTGGTAAAATTTCCCCTTGCGTATACTATGCATACCAATTGAGCCCAATCCTTTGATTGCCCTTGTTGCCATAACATTCTCCCAAAGACGATTGTCCGTGATTGTCATGGCACACATGCACAATCACTTGCCAACACCAAATTAGATTCAAGTACGTTACATACGAAGCCACAACAATCTCTTGCCAACACCAAAATTAGATTCAAATACTTTACACATGGAGCCACAAAAATCTCTTGCCAAGACCAAATTAGATTTAAGTATCTCTACATATGGAGCCACAACAATCTCTTGTCAACACTAAATTAGATTTTAAGTACTTTACATACAGAGCCACGTGATGATGAGAATGTTTTATTGATAAGGTTTTATTTTCATAGGTGAAGCTTGGGAAATAATAAGTAAGTCATCTTGGAGTGTGAGAAATAGTGTTGGAGGCACAAATATTGGGTATGGGTGGAGCTATTCTTAATGTGATTGAAAGAAATAGTGTTGGAGGCACAAATATTGGGTATGGGTGGAGCTATTCTTAATGTGATTGAAAGTCAAAATTCGCTCTTATTCACCTTAGCTATATTTGTAATTCTCATAAATTAAAATTGAACTTAATATCCTCACATGAGATTTTCTTTTTATTCTATAATAAATCTGGCTAAATCTTGTTGTGGATGATTGCATGTTTGATTACATCACAAAATTGAAAATAAATAAATAAATAAATAAATAATCCGTGGGCTGATAGATTAGAGTTATCCGTAAAGTCCTCTCTAACACTGAAACCCCACATTTTGGCAATACATGAGCTGACGGATGTGTGATACATATGGATGTCAACTTTTGGGAAAGATCTATTAAAACCAATATTACTTCATTTATTTATTTATTTATTTATTTAATATTCCCACCCAACACTAGCCCAAGCTTTCCAAAAGGCGGCCCAACTGTGACACTACTACTACTACTACTACTACTACAGAGTTCATTGGAAGCCTGTTGTTGTGAGGCAATTTTGGATGAACTTGGATGAAACCCCTGATTGAGTTTGCAAAAGATTTCACCTTGGCAATAGGTCTTGAGGTCCCTTATGTGCTGTGCATTTGGGGTTTCAGATATCTTCCCTCCAAGTGGCTAGAAAGTGGACAAACTTTGGTAAGTAGGTCTTATATGGCCCACTCCCCTCTCCCTTGGCCCACATTCCAGTATGTTTACATACTTTTGCACACTCTACCAAGTAAGCAACTCAGTGCAAATTCCAATACAAGACAAGCAAAACTTTGAACTAGGGCTTTGAAAAAAAACTTTAACCCTGTTATAGTATTTTAGTGCACAACTGTAACCTTAAAATGGAGGAGGCTATGTCACTCCAGACCAAGAATGCAACTTCCTGCCTTGGCTACTTGCACCTTCCTGCCAGCAACTCTATCTCTCTGCTACTTGATTCATGTGTACAATGACCACACATTGACAAGAAATCTTATGAGCAAAGACTTCCATCCACTAACTCATGCACAATGGTGATTCTTGAGTATCAAGTATCATAGAAGCTCACATACTCATCAATCTTCTCTCCAATTCTCACACATTGCATCAATTTCTCATTAAAAAATAAATGCAAATAGACTCACTCATACATGGTGTACACCTGTCACCAAATAAAAAGGGGGCCAATTGTCTCCAGCTACAATGCCTGACCAAGAGCAGCATATGATCACAAACTGAAGAAACAAGGATGACATTGAGATCATTAAGGTTGCAAAAACATTATATCATGATACAAGTTATAGATGAGCTTAGACAATATATTAAATTTGATCAACAAACTCCAATTTCACTTTCAAGAGCCCACTGATCATCTCTGTGACAATTCATGAGTTACAGAACATTCCCCACCTCTAGATAAATTGCTCCCATAGTGAACAAGATCCCATATCACCCAACACATAATTTAGCTCAGGAAATTGAACAAAGAAAGAAAAAACACGATCTGAATTAAATTATCAACATAAACTCCCCTGTCACACTCATACCCATCTCTAGAATCCTTCTCTCCCCATCAGAGCTCTTACAATTGTAGAATTTTTTTCAATCAGTTTTGCTGAAGCACACTACTATTGCTAAACAAAACCCTTGCTTGTCAAGGACAAAGCGTTTATTGCAAGACGATCCCATGAGTCCTTCTTCTCCCTAATTAAACTACACCATAGTAATCAAACCATTCAAAGAGTTGCAAGTCACTTCTTGAGCACCAAATCTAGCCTAATCAAATAGACATTTTATAGGCTAGATAATTCTAATCCCCATCCCTACTACCTCTACAAGCTAATAAGTTTACCCTATCATCCTTCTTCTTCTAAAGAGTTCTTGTCCCTCCCTCCCCCATCCCCCCAAAACAAAGAAGAAGGTAGGGAGGAGTATGGAAGAAAGAACCGAATCTCAATCTTTTTGCTACATTCATTCAAAATCTACACTAGCACATGGCGTTGAAAGATTGGTATTGTTGGAAACTCATGTTTCCTTTGATCATCCAATCCACGCTAATGAATATATTAAGAATATATTTATAGCTTGTGACCTAAATCATGATCCTTATTTAGATTTATGATTCTCTTATTGCTCCTCTCATGTGTGTTATTATGTGTGTATATATGTACATGTATGTATATGTGTGTATTGGTATGTGTGTGTTTCTCTCTATAGTCTTTCTGTACCTCTTTGATTAAGGCAGTGCAGTTTTTTCTTTCTTTTCCAAATTTGTACAAATGGGCACTACTCATGAGCTTTGCAACTTTTGTTTACACTTCTTCTTTGTTCAATTTTTAATGGGAAGTCCCAAGAAGAGTTAATGTTTTTCTTCTAACAAATCACATTTGCTTTTGCTTTTCTTGGGACAGATTGTTTGTACTTTTGTAGGAGAGCTGGTTTGTTGCATTTGTTGAGGTCTTCTCTGTCTGTGTTTGTGTGTGTGTGTGTGTCTGTCTGTCTCTAGTTCCTTTGTAGGTCTGAATAATATGCACTTGATTCAAAAAGGATCTTATATAAAGCTTAAGGTTTGATCAGATCAGCGGTGAGTTTACTGTGCACAAAATTGTAAGAACCCAAATTAGTTTGTGAAATTTGTGATAATTCATGTGTAGTATTGAGCAATTGATCAATCCATCAAAATATCCACGAGAATCAATTCAGCAATTGTTTGTTCACATTTTGGAAGCTTGAGAGTAGTTTTGCAACTTTTGTGAAGAAGAAGAAGAAGAAGAAGACTACCTGCAAATTAGACACTAGAAACTAGTACCTGCCAAATTGCCCAGTCTCTAAGATTGCTCCCTTGAAGAATATTGCTCTGAACTAGATTTGCAAGCTGATGTTGCGGAATCATCTCTGAAGATTGCTCTGAAGACTTTGCAAGCTGATAAAAATTGCACAATTGTCTCTGAAGATTGCAGCTCTGAAGACATTGCAAGCTCAGCTCTGAAGAAAACTAGAAGGGCTGCATACA
>Ga0209208_10007112_pt1 | contig 15292 bp, 16 predicted proteins | sample S1TSphfallax_3_FD_187694 | JGI IMG/M metagenome (GOLD analysis project Ga0209208, IMG submission 187694) | Host-associated microbial communities from peat moss isolated from Minnesota, USA - S1T2_Fd - Sphagnum fallax MG (SPAdes) (version 2) | ecosystem: Host-associated > Plants > Peat moss >...
TTTTTTTTTTTTTTCCCTTTCTTTGTCTTCTTCGTCCGCCTCCCCCGCCCCTCCGAACTTTGTTTTTCTTCGTGGAGTAACATTTTTTTGTGCAGTTCAATCCGTTCAAATCTTCGGATGTATGCATTGCCTTCTGTCTGACTGACTTTGCTTGTTTCAAGCTCTCCTTGAGAAGTTTTCTAATATAGATAGATCATGGGGTTAGTTGGTGAGGCATCTTTTTCCGCTTTCTGCTCCGTGGACGTGTGTACATTGCGTTCTCTGAGAGGAGGAGGAGGAGGAGCAAGGGAGCAATGGCCGCTCCAGAGCTTGAAGAGTGGAGTTGCTGCCCAGTTACTCCCCTCCAGGACCTCGGTGGCGAAGGAGAAGATGAATAAGCAGCAGCAGTTTGCGATATCGGCGAAGATAAGCAAGGGGAAGAAGAGCGCTGAGACGGAATATCCATGGCCTGAGAAAATCCCTGCTGGAGCTGATACCGAGGGTGCTTTGGCATATCTGAATAGATTCAAGCCTCTGCCTAACAAGCCCAAACCTGTTACACTTCCCTTTGAGCGTCCCCTTATCGACCTAGAAAACAAAATTGATGAGGTGTGTGCATCCTTTTCCTGTTATCTGCTTCTCTGCTCTATGATTTGCGAGCAAACCAATACTCATCAATGGCTTTTCCAGATTTCTCGACCACTTCCTGGAATGTTCCTGACCGTGGAATTCGCTCTGGGCTGAATCCAATACTGTGTTCTGGCCATGATTATGTTCATTAATTGTTCAAGATGTACCCTAAACCCTGAAACCTCTAGTGCTGACTCTTGAACATGCTCTGACTCTCCAGTTGATGATGTTATCTTAAGTGTGTTCTCTTTTGTATAAGAAGCAGATGGGTTGTATAAGTTTTTTGGTGGGTGGCTGCTAGAATGGACATAGCCAGTGTCTTTGGATGTTCACTGAGCTTAACATAATTTGCATGTGTATGAAACATGCTTGTCCATAAAACCTCAAGGCTGAGGTTCTTTTCACATAACATTTTGGGGTTCTCCTTATGTCTATTTGAGAATGTCCTGTGTTGAAGCTAACCAACTTGTCCATTAACCAGAATTTTTGGCTCTGAATTTAGACTAAAGATGAGTTCACTGCAACAGATGAAGCCTCATATCTGAGACCAGGAACAGCCACTTACACACTTGGAGTATTCATTCTCAATAGCAAGGATGTCTTCCCTAATGCATAGATGAAACTTTGAAAATGGGTCTGTGCCTTGTGGCTATGGCTTGAGGAGGAATCTGGACATCATGTTTGGTCAAACACTTTATGGCACAGTATTGGTTGATAACAAGACAATTGTTAAGCAATGCTTTTCCAAACAGATGGATTGCACTCTGAATATTATCCCAATATCAGACTGCCTGGATAAATCTGTTTTTAGAGCAGTAAACTGTTGTAGAAGAGTTACCCATTTTAAACCAGAAGTTCAGTGGTGGTAATGGCATATGGCATACTTGAAGGCCATAATGAGACAGTGTCAGCACCAGGGAGACATCTGAAACAGCAATTGCCATCCAAGTGTGACACAACAGCCATGCATACAACTAAGCTTGACCAACCATCTTTCTCCACCCTATGCCTTCCTTATTTAACCTAATATGAGGAAACCGTGCACACTCACAGATTTTCAGTGTTCTACAGATGGGTTCAAGCTTTCATGGAATTTACACATGGTGTGGTTTCTGGTAGGTGAGGGAGCTTGCAAACAAGACAGGCATGGACTTCAGTGAACAGATCAAGGAGCTCGAGGAAAAATATGACCAGGTGCTTTTCAGTTGGGAAGTTTTGGTCTCATAAATTCTTAAACTGCTGAGGTTGATCTGGTAAACAATTCTTACTAAAGCAGGGTATATTGACACTTTTTGTTTAAGTCTGGATTGCTATTGCTGTGTTTATGATTGCCCTGCAATGGGATGTTAGTGAATTGAGTATCTCGAGGGGGTTATCAATTTGTGCAAGTTTTATGTCTCTCAGGTCCGGAGAGATTTATATTTGGGGCTAACAGCTGTCCAACGCTTGAGTGTGGCCCGCCATCCACACCGTCCTACCTTTCTGGATCATGTGCTCAACATCACTGACAAGGTTGGCACAATCTACTCAATGTGTGATAACTACTGTTTCACTTACACATCTGCTTTCCTTTTCTTTTCACATGTTACTGTTGATGGTAGCTGAACAAGTGTGAGACTGTTACTTCTATTCATACCAATTGTCATATTGTTCTTTGTTTTAGTTCTACCCTTCTGTGAGTTTCTTCTTCCTGGTCTTGAGTCCTTATCTGGAAGTTTTTCTTTTACTTTAATGAAAAGTTTAGCCTTGTTCCGGCTTTCTTAATTCTGAGTATGGAGGTTTTGATTCTCACAAGAGTCATTGCTCTTCTTTCCAGGTATTGAATTGTAAATGTCTCAAATTTAAGTGAAATCTTTCTTGCCATTGGTATTTTGGGGTAGTCTATATATAGGTTGGGTGACATTCATTGACATGGCATCCTATGAACTTTTTACTAACTATAGAATTTGTTGCATATGCCTTATCAGTGGATTGAGCTTCATGGTGACCGAGCTGGGTATGATGACCCAGCTTTGGTGTGTGGTATCGGGAAAATGGAGGGCATGAGTTTTATGTTCATTGGTCACCAAAAGGGGAGGAATACAAAGGAAAACATTTACCGCAACTTTGCCATGCCTACTCCTAATGGGTATGCTCTCACAATGCTATGATGAGTTAGTGAGTCTTGACTAACAGATCTGAAGGATCATAACTTAATACTATTTGACTATTGTTTAATGTTCACATTCCAGAGAAAAGGGAATTCGGAAAGTGAAAGCATCTTCTGTGATGATGTTGAACAAGCAGCTGAGTAATAACCAGCTGGTTATGTTTGAATGACATTTGTTGCTAGTTGGTGGTCTATGGTTGCTCAAGAGACAAGTTAGCACTTGTACCATACCATGACTGTGCTGGATATTATGGTAGCTATGTCTCTTCAGTACTAGCCAACACCATGAGTGAATCTTCCTGTTGCTTCTGGGAACATGATAAAAATGCACAAAGCAAATTCTGTGTAATGGTTTGGATGGATTATGGATTGTTATGTACTTATATACACCCACTTTTAGGAGCTAGTGAATTTGGTGTGTAGTTGTGGCAGCTTGTCACTGCTGTTCATGATGAAGAGGAATGTCTGACACGTTAGTGACTCTCATAAGGTTATGACTGCACACATTTTCTTGTTAGCTTTAAAGTGTTGTGAAGGAGATATGCTGAGCATTATGGTCAATTGTAGGTTCTTTCTGTGTTCATTACAGACATCATCATCTGATACATTTTCTTTGACATGTTACTTGGGAATCACAGATATCGGAAAGCTTTACGGATGATGCGACATGCTGACCACCATGGTTTCCCCATTCTTACATTCATTGACACCCCTGGTGCATATGCAGGCATCAAAGCAGAAGAACTTGGTCAGGTGATTCCCATTGCCTTCACTGAAGTTACCACTTGTTTGCAAAAAAAATTTCAGCTACATGGGTATGAACCACCATGTTGTGATAGGTTTTGATGAGGTCTAAAAATATCATGGAATCATATGCCTACTCTTGGCACTCTACATTCCCTCATGTGGAAGAAATCTAGTAGGTGTGCCTGACCCTTCAGTATCAAGATGAGAATCAGTGGTGGTTACAGGTTTGATTCTGTCATATGACATGTTTTGAGTCTAATGTGTTTGCAGGGGGAGGCAATAGCTGTCAATCTGAGGGAGATGTTTGGCCTCAGAGTGCCAATTATCACAACTGTGATTGGAGAGGGTGGTTCTGGTGGTGCACTTGCCATAGGGTGCTGTGATAAAATGCTCATGCTTGAAAATGCTGTTTACTATGTTGCCAGGTACAAGGTTCCACCTTTCCCCACAACTTTATCCTTTTTGAGGTGATCAAGACTGCAATTTTATGGTATAGAGATGTGAGTTGTCTGGAATTTTTGGTTACTAATTTCATGGTTAGATGCTCAAACCTTAACGTTGCAACTGCTGCAGTATGAATTACTTGTCCAATGCCCTACAAGTTGACAATTATGAACTTCAGTTTACTCTTTAGAAGAGAGGCCAATCTGTAGATTGATGGGGTTTGAAGCAATTCTGGCTGATTCTGTCTGCACTGTATTCAGGTCAGATCTGCACTGTTATATGTGTAGATTGTTGCAGCACCATTTCAATGAAGTAAATGGTAATTGAGTTGGTGAGTGTTGGATGATGCAGCCCTGAAGCTTGTGCTGCCATTCTTTGGAAAACAGCTGCAGCAGCTCCCCTGGTGTGTTTCAATTTCCAAACTTAACATTCTTGATCTTTGTACTTTGAAACTGCTTACAACTGAAAAGCGACCAGTGCAACTTTAGTTCCAGGTCTGTCAGACATTGCTAATCAGTGAGCATTTATGGAGCTATGCATCTTTTGGAAATTTGAATGGAGGAATAACTCAAACCTCAGACATGTGAGGATGGGCCTGTCTTTGATCGTTCTTGGTGGCCCTGTATTTGTTATTTGAAACTCTAGATCCTGGACCCTAAATTTGCTCACAACAATGGGGTTGCCATTTGCAGTCCTCAAAATCCATGGTTAATGTATTTGCTCCTCTGCAGTGGTCTGCTTACAATGTTGAGTAGTAAATGTTGGTGCATCTGATTGGTCAAGTGGGCATTTGAATTCTAGATTGATCAGTACAGGGTGCTGATCAGTTGGATAGAACTTCTTTAGGAATCAAGTGCAATCCTCCTGAAGAAAATTCAATCTTTAGATCGTAACAATGATCCTGCCTTCAATACAGGCCACAGAGGCGCTGCGCATTACTGGAGCAGAACTTCAGAAGCTTGAGGTTGTTGATGAGGTCATTCCGGTATGGCTCAATTTGTACTTCCTTCACTTTTTAGGGCTATTATTCTCATTTGCCTTTGTCCATAATTTGTCAATGAATGCAGGTTGTGTATGCTTCTGGTTGTGAGAAAGTATTAGTACTAGTGCTGTTCCTTGAGCAGTGTGTGAGAAGGTTTTCTGAATGCATTTAAAGAGTTTTGATGAATGTGTGTTGCAGGAACCCTTGGGAGGAGCTCATTCAGATCCAGTACAAACCTCTAAAAATATTAAAGCAGTCATAATGAAGCACATGCATGTGAGTGACTTTTGTTACATCTCCTCTTCAACAGTGACAATTAGATTGTATTCGCTTGATAGTTACCCATACTATATATCTCCGAGTTAAGAATCTGTTGTTGTACACCTTGTCTGAATAATATGTTGAGACTACAAAGTTTACTGCACTATGTCAGTTTGTCATTTGGAGATGGTGCAACGTGCTAACCAGAACAGATGACATTTATTGAATGGCTTTCTATTGATATCAGTTACATGTGGACATGAACAGAATTTGCTAAAGTTGGAGCCAGGGACACTGATGCAGCAAAGAGTGGCAAAGTTTCGGAAAATGGGGGCAGTTGAAGAAAATGTTGAAGTAGATCCCCATATCAAACGGAACATGAAGAAGCGTGAAGTCCCTCTTGAGAGTGATGAACCAAAGTTATTGCTTGCAGGAAATGAGCAACCAATTGACTTCAAAAACAAGAACTCCTTACCTGTCAATGCATCTGCAAACAACAGTGCAAGGGAGTAACAACCCCTCTCTCTTTACAGCTGCTCTAGTCTCTTTTTCCATACTTCCAAAGTCTGACCCTGTTATTCATGTGTTTTAGTGAAGCCCTGCTTTGCGTCTATAATTGAGGCCCATGACCCTACTACATTCACGTTTTCAAGAGAATACCTGACCAGGTATCATTCACACCTACAGAAGCCCCAACCTACAATCTGTTTGGGTGTTTTTGACCAGTGTCTTTTTCATTACACATAGTTACCGATAAGATCCATGACACCTTTAGACTACCATCTTAACCTTCTGCCTGGATTTCTGAAGAGGATTTTTTTGTGAGCAAGTTTAGTTTCTGAAGTGGAGATGTGGCTGCTGTTTTGCATTGTATTGAGTTATCAGGGATTCACAGGTGTAGTTGTTCAGTCCACATGCTGAAGATTAGATGTATGTGTAACATTAGATCTGGCTAGTTTCAGCTGATTCAGTTGACATGGCTACTTCCGTAGTTCCCATGAACCCTGAGTACCAAGTATTCATGTGTTGAATTAGGGTGCAGAAGTTGGAGCAGGTGAATGGTGCATCAACCCATTGTTTGCATCAAAGGGTCACTCCTACTGTTTGAAATCCTAGGCAAATGTGATAGAAGTGGAGAGATTTGTACTTTGATCCCACTTACGTTGTATTAGTAATAAACAGAACAATTTGAGTACTGAAATGATTTGTACTCTCAGCATATACTGTAACATCTGCTTATGCATCTCTTAGTGTGTTGTATGTTAGTCATTGCAATTTGTGATGTGATAACTGCCTGTGTTGCAGGAGACTGCTATTACACCTTGTGCCTTGAATTGCATGTTTCTGAACCAAAACACCACATACATTTCCCAATTTTTGAGGTTTACTACATTCTGTGCATAGCTGTTTTCTTCATCTGAGCAAATCCTTTATCTGAAAATGTGGATCCTATACAGGTAAAGTTTTCTATTGTACATTGGCGAATTACACTAACAATCATCATCCAGCAAAGATTGTTACTCTCTATATGCATTGGGATTCAAAGAAAATTCTCTGGGAAATCTACAGATACACGGTTATGAACATTACTACTTGGCTGCTGGATTTGGAACAATGTGTTCCAAATGGTATTCATCTACATCTCAGTTGCAGTTCTGCCATCACCTAGGAGAGCCCCCTGCTCATAGGCCTGTCGGTAGCTCAGGATTAAAGGGTTAGAATAAAAGCTTGCACACCAGTAAAGAAAGGGCATGTCCCACCAGAATTGGTAATTCAGCAAATTGTAATTTGCGAGTTTCTGTGCCAAGTCACTTTTCTCATTGCCTGCCCTCTCCATTACAACAGATCCTGCAGGGTAAAAGAATGCCAGGTATTTCAGTAAGCAGCATCCATTTTCACAACAAAGCAACAAATGGGGAAAAGTGATGGAATTCCAGCAAATGCTCTGCCTGCTGAGATGGTCAAGAGTGGACAGCATCCATCTGAAAATTCAATGTTAGGCCAGGCCATGTCACAGCCTCTGGTCTTAGCACCAGAGATAGCAGTGCTGTATTACAACTACATAAAACACTACTAGAACATAAGATTTGCACACAAACGAATTTCAGTGAGCTGTACCAAGCACTAAACAGATGTGGGTGAAGAATCAAGGAACTTACCCCACTCATTTCTGTTTGGCTTGCCCTTGAAGTTTGTCCTCGAAATTTTTGGAGGACTTGGAATAGTGGTACCAAGCATGTCAACCACTGATATTGATATAATAGTTGACAGTAACACCACAAGTGGCACACTTTCCTCTGCTGTCACCTGATTTTGCAACACCCAGCATAGCCATTGTTATAGCAACAGAGACAAGATGGCAAACCTCCAATACATCATGAATAAGTAAACAAGGCCTATTTTAGCATTACAGAAGAGAGTTCATGACTCATGACTGTGAAAAGAGTTGGCAGAGATGAAAATATTGCTTGAAACATCATAATAGTTGGAGTAGTCAGCAAAACCATCACATATTTAGACCAACATCAGTGAAACAGTGACTCACCTCCATGGCACCTGACCTGGTGTTAAAAAGTGCAGTGGATTTGCCCAATGGGTAGTCAAGAGTGTAACGAATGACTGTCACAAACCCTGCCTCCTCCTCCACTGTTGCCCCTTTCACTTCATAATCCAACTTCCTCCCTGCTAGCAAGCGCACCTGCTCACCATTATTCACAACATATACTCAGATTCAACACCTGTCCAATCAATCAGGTTGTCTTGAACACATTTTGTAAGCTTATTTTTAAGCAAGCAAGTAATGTACACATGGGGTTTACATTGCCTCAGTATATCAGAAATTAAACTGCAGAAGCTGATGTTCACATCAGCTACTACTGTCTTTGACAAATTTCCTGAACACTCACAGAGTATGGTTTTAATCCTGATTTCAGTGTTTCTCAATATTCTGACACTCTGGTACTCTGGTGGGATACCTTGTAACTTTCATGTTCATGGAAAAGACAAAAAAAGGGAGAGAAAAATTCACCGGAAAGCCAAGGTACCCTTGAAGCTTAAATTCTGGCCTGAGATGCCATTGATCATCTTGACTGTTTTTCACAACTGTCAGTTGAACGCCACCATCATATAATGCCCATTGCCTTGCATTTGCATTTCCTGCCTGCTTTTGAATGTCAAGTTGTTGTGCAGAGACAATAACCATTCCTGGTCCCATTCAAATCCAAAATATTAACTAGCAGACATTTGATGCTTGATAGCAATACTTGCACCAAAGACAATTTAGTCACATCATATTGGATTGAAGCTTTAGGCTGAAAAGCAGAAACAATAGTTATGGTGTGTTAAATACTTCATAGACTTCCAAGTCAAGCAGCTTAGTTGACAGGGAGTTCGCTATATGGAGAATTTACCCAAATTATAGGAAGTCACTTCAAGGACAAATTAAGGTGATATTGTACAATATCCTTGTGAACTAGCTTGTGTACAGGGGAAATATATAAACAGAGATTTTACACCAGGTTGGAAATGTTCAACTTCTTATCCTTTTGAGAAGAATGCACAATGAAATAGCCACTTACACTATTGGAAGTTGAATGATCCTTCCAAGTGACCAGCTTCCATCAGACCATCAGCCCAATGTGTGCATGTCACTGCAAGATTGACCATTGAAAAACAAGTTAGAAAGATACCTGCAGCTTCTTTGTGCTTTGAAGGCTGAGGTGATCTGCAAGCCTCATGCACACAAACATCTTTCACAAATTTTTGGGGCCCTGTTTTTCCCTCATCATACCTGAAAGTGAAATGCCCCACAACCCACAAACAAACAGTCAAATATCCATCCAAAGCACAATTCTTGATGAATATGTCAAAAGGTACCACTCGTCTTGTAATAAGTGAAAGCAAATCAGTGCCAAGGATTAAGAAAGTACTGACTGAGCTTGCACGAAAAATATCTCTCTGTCTGCATGGTCGAGTACTATCCGACTTGTCAATGGACGATTTTCCTGGGTTTTCTGAAGAGAACCATGCAAATCATTGTCTTGGGCTTTTACAGCACGGAGAAGGTAAGGTGCCATGACAGGGGGTGTAACTGATGCTGAAATGTCCAATTCAATGGGTGCTTGAGCTGAGCTTGAGATGCATGTAAAATTGCGCTTAGACAAAGGAAGCCAAGTTCTGATGGATAGAGAGGGTGAGGCTAGTAATGTTGCCCATGTGAGGTTTGCCTCTCCAAGAAGCTTTGAGCCACTTGAAAACATTCCCATCCGACTGGAATGGAGCTGTAAGATCAACCCTTCAGTTCCTACTTCAAACCGCATCATGAACACCCGCCTCCAGACAGGATCAGATGATGTTGGAACCTCATATGTGTCAAGTTCAAATGATTTGCACTTATTGAGGACCTTGAGCCGGACAAAGAGAGTAGGCTCAGTTTGCCTTGTTGGTACATTTCTCGCTCCTATCAAAACCAGGCAAACCTGAAACAGGCACATATAAAACTCATTCATTTGGGCAGAGTTTAGGAATAATTGGATCTATTGTCACCATAAGAATAAGCATTTGCTTATCCACACATCAATCAGCCACTGAAAAGTCAATAATGTTCACCTTGTTCTGCAAAATGACTTGAAATATCTTCAGATATGCAAATAAAAACATCCTATGGAGAGATAATGGTCCAAAGAAAAAAACCTGAACAGTTCGTCTCTCTGTCAAATATGAATGTTGTTGCTGTTGCTCCAAACACACCAACTTTCTGTTTGTAAAATCTGGATCCTCCAAAACAGGTGGTGGTTGTGCTAGAAGAGGTTGGTCGCCTCGATACATTGCACCTGCTTTGACATAGATAGTTCCATATGTGTTTTCCCAAAGCTTGCATGTATCTTTGAAACCTGTGTTAAGCTTTTGACCTTCACCTCTATCACTATCAGTGTCATCATGCTCCAGCACCCACTTTAGAATAGAAATGCAGTCACGGGAGTAAGCTGTTGCAGAACGCTGATGGGCATGCCACATGATATCAACATCATATGTTGGCACCAAAAAGGTTCCATTGTTTCTGGTGAAAAGGTACAAGAATCCTTTGTAACGCTGTGCTGCTGATTGTAAAAACTGATTCTGCACCACATGAGGTTGTGACACCTGCCACTCAGAAGAGGACAAATCAGTTTCACTTGGCTAGGGGAAGCTGACCTAACCACAGAAAGCAATTGCAAGGAACATATTGGAGGTGAAAAGCTAGATACAGCTCTGGCTTTTCAGATATAGCAATGGCAAAGCTCACCTGGTAGTAAAATGACTTCTGCCTGGAGACTGCATCAACTAGATTGTAAGTTATTCTGTTTGCTACATTTGATGGTATGACTGTGGGTAAAGCTTCATTGCCACCATCACAATCTTGCTTTTGCACCACCGGGGCATCCCTTGCTTCACTTATATCAACTTCATAAGGTTCATCTTGAAATTTACTTTGCCACAGAGTGCGAGTAGCATCTGTTGCAGTTTCCCTGTCTGCTGGGTTCACAACTGGAGTATCCAAGATCCTTCCATAAAGTTTGTCACAGTCTTTGGCATACTGCACCTGCAATGAACCAAAAGATATGACACTCAATCCAGCATTCAATTTCTTGTTATTTTCTGTAGTAAACAAACTATGAAAACTCCAACTTTCTCCCCAGTGACCTTCTCAAAAGCAGTTCAATTTGTAACTGGAACTATTGTCTGAGCACAGACTTACAGGATTCAGTCGGTGACAATGCCAGACCCAATCACAGTCGAGTGGAGGTATTAATGGAAGACCTTCCTCAGCAACCTTTCCTTCACTGTCTAACAGTGGCAGCCAGAAATTTTCATACCTGTAAACCTCCAAACATGTCACAAGAGTGAAAAAGGAACCCAAAAGACTGATTGAAAGCTACAACATTCCCAGCAGAATTTATTGGAAAACTAAGGAGATCTAACTGCAATGTTCAAGATTCTTTCTTGGTTCCTGTCGACAACAAAAAAGGACTTTACACCAGGTTTAGAATGTGAGGTACCATATAACCTAACATAAAAACCTGAGCATGCATAGGACTGAGTTCTACAATTGCGACAACCTTGAAATCAGGCGGACTTTATCTACATTTTATGGTACATTGGTTGATTACTTGCCAGCATTTGGATGTTAAACCTATCCCCTCATAATCAAGACATTTTTAACAAACTTGGTTACTTGCATGAAAGCAGGGGGGGAGCCTTGTCTGCTGCATATTGTGAAGTTCAACAAATCTCTGAATCTGATTATCATCTTCATCCTCCTTTAGCTATCATTACTGTGCTCAGATGATTAGACATTCTGCAGCCAAGACAGCTGCTCCTGGCAATAATTTTGACTTAGGCATATCACAATGAGTTTGAAAGCTACAATTCTATTCAGAGGAATTAAGGTTGAAATTTCAAGCTTAAGGCATATTACAATGAGTGTGCAAATTACAATTCTGTTCAGAGGAATCAGGGTTCAAGTTTCAGGCTTCAAATGTGTGCAGCTTGTGTAGAGATCTCAGTCCAGTTTTCATAATTAGAAATTTCTCCCCAAATTTCAAAGATCTTGCAGAAAGAACCATTCACATGTTTCATAGAGATTCTTCACATGCAATGATCAATTTTAGACATAACACAGTCAAGAAGAAGTATCCAATTATTCCCTTTGACACACAACATCCCCTCACAACAGGGTTGAAGCTTCAGGCCTACTGCATGCACCTAGGTGGAGATCTCAGTCCAGTCTTCATGATTGAAAGTTTTCCCAAATCTCAAAGATCTTGCAGAACGAACCATGCACAGGTCAATAACAGTATCCAATTATTCCCCTAGACACACAGCAATCCCCTCACAAGAACAAAGTCATAAGAAATCCAAGATGAGAGAAGAGCCAGGATGCTGAATTGTTTTTCCTTTCTTTTCTTTTTCTTTTGAAATAAAATAAAATCAGAAGTACTTACCTCTCAATCGCTCGTAACAGAACAGGGCCACCGTAGAGACAAGGATGCCGATCCACTTGCGCCAACAAATCCAGCTCCTGCTTGGCAGCAGCAATCAGGTCGATAGAGATGGGAAGAGCTTGCGCGGCCTTCCAATTGCTGACCAGAACCTGCTCCTCGTCCATGGTTTCTGATCCAAAGCAGAAAACCGGGAAAAGGACGAAGGATGATCAGGATGATGTACTGCTGTGGAGATGTCGATGATGATACAAGCAAGACTAGATATTAATCGCGCCAAAAACAAACAAAAAACACACTCAGACAGACAGACACACAAACACAAACACACACACACAAAAAACACAAAATCCTGATTATTCAAGAAACCGAGGGATTGTACAAAAGTAAGAAGAATGGAAGGGAGTCGTATGGGAACATATAAATATGTAAATATGTGTGTAGACAAGCAAGTGAAGTGCGATTGAAGAGGAGTAGAGAGACGCAGCAGCGAGGAAGAAGGATGGCACAAAAGTCGGAAGGGAGATGGGGACACGACAAGAGAGCTCTAAGTTAGCGCGTAGGAAGGGAAGGAATGGTTCAACGCACAGAACGTTCGCCCCCAAGTTCCCCGATCACTCCCGTCCTCGTTCCATTATATTTCGCCGAAACTGGCGTTTCTCATGACCCTAGAGTCCCAGGGTTTTTTTTCTTCTTTTTTTTTTTCTTTAGTTTTGTCAGTTACGTGATCTGGTTTAGCCAAATTTGGCTACAGGTTGGTGAAAAGAGGAAAATTTTAATATTTTGGCACACTTTTTCTTTTTTTCCTTCTTCTTCTTCTTCTTCTTTTTTCTTTTTCTTTTTCCAATTTTGTGACGTAGGTGGACTGGATCGTCCACAAGAGGAATTAGCCAAATTTGGCTACAGGTCCATCAAAGTGGAAAGTTTTTAATTTTTGGACCACTTCTTCTTTTTCCAATTTTGTGAGGTTAGGTGATCTGGTGATCGTCCACTAGAGGATTTAGCCAAATTTGGCTACAGGTCCATCAAAGAGGAAAGTTTTAAAATTTTGGGCCATTTCTTTTTGGTTCTTTTTTTCTTTTTTCTTTTTCCAATTTTGTGCTGGCGATAGTCCACAACAGGACTGAGCCAGATTTGGCTACAGGTCGGTCAAAGAGGAAAATTCACTGAATATTATGGTGACACGCTAGAACTTATAGTCTAAATGTGGCGACTTTGGGCCATTTTTTCCAGAAATATCCTTTGTATGGGTGGCAGGTCCTTTTAATTTGTCGCCAAGTGGCAAAAGTTTGTCACCCGAAAAAAACACTGCCCCAGACCAGGGTGGGTTTTTTTTTGGGGGGGGGAGGGGTATAAATTTTGTGATGTAGTCAAGATGGTGATCATCCACAAGAAGGTTTAGCCAAATTTGGCAACAAACCAGATGTGAAATTTTAAGAATCCTCGTATATTTAGACCAAATATGAAAGTAAAAACAATTAAGAATCCTTTTTATATTTTGGCTACCTATTGGAACCTCTTATAAAAATCTGGAAATTTTTATTTTATTTTTTTTGAAAAAAATCCTTTGTGTGTTTGATATCATATCTTTCAGATTTTAAAAAAATGCAAAAAATTGCCCAAAAAAAAAACACCACTGCCCCAGACATTACATATAGTAAAGGACGTCGTGATGTGAAGCATCATTTCATCCATCTATCCCGTCATCCATCCGAACGGATGCAGCTATGTCATCAAATGCTGATTACTTGCAACGTGTGGGGGAGAGCGCAAAGCGCGTATATCCCTCTGTTGGTGAAGACTCCATTCTTATTCCTCATGACATGTGCTGCAATGGCCTTACTATGGTAGATTTGATTAAAGAAGTGTATGGTGCTCTGTCATCTATTGTTGAGTATGCTGCAAGATCTGCATACATCATTGAGCGTGCAATTCTTACACCTTTGAACGAAGATGTGGATGCACTCAATAAACTCATCAATGAAAAATATGCATTCACAAAGCACGATGCCTCGCCCGCACAACACCGCGTGTATTACAACGCGGATTTTGTGGTGCATGGGAGCAACATGGCATTTACCCCACTGAGTTCTTGAACACACTCAATTTTTCAAGCGTACCACCCCATGAACTGCACTTGCAGGAGGGTTGTCCCATCATATTATTACGCAACATGACCAGCGGCCTGGCTAATGGTACCAGGCTCATTGTCATTCAACTCATGCAGCATGTCATTGAAGCAGAGGTGGCAACAGGTCCTGCAAAGGGCCAACGAGTGTTCATTCCACGGCTAAGCATCACACCTTCAGACACAGAACGAATGCCTTTCACTCTACGTCATCGCCAGTTCCCTGTGCGCCTTGCATTTGCCATGACCATCAGTAAGGCGCAAGGGTAGACATTGAAGATGGTCGACATTTTTCTGCCCAAGCCTGTATTTACACATGGCCAGTTGTATGTGGCCATGTCGCGCATTGGGTGCCCCGAGGGGTTGAAATTGCTGGTTACAAATGGGTGGGAGGATGCTCATGAAGATGCACCTGCTGGTGTGTACACTTGCAATGTTGTTTACACAGAGGTGTTGTAACATGATCGTGTAGACAATAGAGCTTAACAGAACATTCGGGGTGGCTGGAGTGGCCGAAGGTCACGGGCACCCACTAGTCTTATATATTAAAGCAAACATGGTGTATGTCTGTCTATCTGTCTGTGTGGACAAAAATTGGGCAGTGCTTGGAAGATTCTTCCAGTCACTGCCCGTTCCCTGTGGTGACAAACAGGGCAAGGCAGGGGCAGGGCAGGGCAGGGCGGCCAGGGCAGCCGTTGCGGGGGGCCGAACGAGGTGCCATTTCTATTAAAGAAATCCTTGGGGAAAACCGGGGGACCTGCATCTAATCAAACAAAAATAAAAATATTTAAAAAAAATATTTCCATTATAGAACATATTAAAAAAACTAGAATCTTTTAGAAAAAAAAAAAGAAAATAAATAAATAAATACATAAATACATAAAAATAGACAAAATAAGAATAGAAAAAATAAAAACATGAAACAAACATAAACCAAAAAAAAAGTAAAAACGCAAAAACTATAAAAAAGGAATGGAAACAAATGAAACAAG
>Ga0209208_10007113_pt1 | contig 15292 bp, 6 predicted proteins | sample S1TSphfallax_3_FD_187694 | JGI IMG/M metagenome (GOLD analysis project Ga0209208, IMG submission 187694) | Host-associated microbial communities from peat moss isolated from Minnesota, USA - S1T2_Fd - Sphagnum fallax MG (SPAdes) (version 2) | ecosystem: Host-associated > Plants > Peat moss >...
GGGGGGGGGGGGGGGGGGGGGAACAATAGTATAAATATTAAAAAAATACGTCAATAAAAATATAGGGTGCAATATATTGGTTGTTGGATAAAAAATATAAGTCAATTAGTTAAAAAATATGCTACATTATATTCAAATAATCAATTTAATTATAATATAAGGTATGTAATAATCTAAAATTACATGTTATAATTAATATAGGTTGGTTTTAATATGTATATATTTAAAAATTAGATAATAATAGGGTGATAAGAAATAGGTTAAACAATTATCTAATAACCCCCTAAAAATGGTTTTTGACGCACGTAGATCCCAAACTTTACATTAAGTGTCCCCCCCGAACTCCACATCCATTACCAACAATTGTATATGCACCATCACACTACAAAGACAATCAAAACAACTACAACTTACCACCAAGCTCATGGCATTGTAGATGAAGAGGCTACTGATAAAAACAAATGATCTCCCATGGAGAGGGAATAATGTGTCAATTACAAAACTCTTTTTGTATTAGCATGGACTTGTTGACTTACATTTTTTTCTTGACACAATTCTTATGGTTTGGTGCATTTCCATGTGCCATGTGTACATAAAAACTAGAGGCTAATTTATGCCATTTGGTACTTTAATAGCCCATTACATGTGAATGGTTTCCAAAAGATCCTAATGCATTTTTGAATTTCAAAAATTATTTCAAATTTTTCATTAATTCATGCAAGTATTTTTTATTTGCAAATTCAAATTTTGTTGTGTGAGTGAAGCAAAGAATATGAAACATTGACCATAAACACACCCAAGTACAAAACATTAACGAAAAAATAACATTTGTAACCCTAAACCTTAAACCCAACTTGGACCAACAAATGTTAGTTTCAACATGACCCTCAATGTGAGTATTGCATATTGGGTAATTGATACAACTCACAATACCTACATCATTTTAACTTTTCCAATTTAAAATTGTTTTAGATGTGGGTGTTGCAATTTTGGGGTTGTGCTTCTAGTGTGACCCACTTAAGGTAAAATTTGGATTAGCAAATGCCAATTTTAGCATGACCCCTAATGCGGGCATTGCATATTGGGTAATTTGTACAACTCGGAACACTTGTGTGGTTTTCCAATTCAAAATTGTTTTAGATGTGGACATTTCCATCTAAAGCTAGCAAATGCCAATTTTAACATGACCCCCCGTGTGAATATTACATAGTTAAAATTATGTATAATCTATGAAATATTTGCATTCATTTATTCTCTTGCATTATTAATATCACTTTTGGCTTGATGCGGATATTGCATTTTGGGGTCAAGGTTCCACTTGAACTAAAAAATGCAATTTTGCTACTACCCTAATATGTAAGCATTGCAAAAGCACAATGCTTTGTTCTCAACCAATACCTATGTCTAGGTATTACTTTCATGAATAAAAACATTATATAATGCCCATGAATAGTATGATTGATTTCATGAGTAATTGTAGTATAGTAAGTTTAGTTGTGTTTTACAAGTAAAAATTGGATTGTTTTTACTACTTTTGAATGTTTGCTTAACACTTTGCAATGTACTTATCATTAAGGTGAGTGCAAGGAATTATGCTTAATATCTATTTTCAGATTTATTTGAGGTACCTAAAAGTAATGTAATATATATATTTTTCCAATGTCAAACTCATTCTGCATGAAGAATGGCAATGTTTTTATGCTAATTCTTTCTTTAGTTGTCTCCATGCCAAATTCCATGGAAGTTTCCAATGGTAGGGTGATTCATTTTTTGTGTCATAATGCAATTTTTACAAAATGTCATGCATTTACATGTTATTCACATGCCACAAAGTCAACAATATGCCAAATTTACAATTAGATTTATTTTTTCAATTTGAATTATATATATACATAACTTATATGCAGCAAATATACAATAATGATTTTCTTAAGTTGAAAAATATGGATTGGTTTTCTATTTGTGCCTCTCTATACATGCATTTTTTTGTATGGTTTTTATTTGGGACATCTTACAGTGACTCAATATGTGATATATTAAAGCAATAAGATCATACATGCAAAACTTTTGTTAGAAAAACCTTAACCAAAAAAAAGTTATGGACTTTTGAATGCCCTGAAATGGGCCATATTTTAAAAAATCCATATCATAATCATTTTTTGATGGATTTCAAAAAACATTTTCTCAACATGATTGTTAAAAATTTGTCTAAATGGGCTTTTATTTATATAAAATTTTTAAATTCATCAATCACCATGTAATTCCCCATTTAACAAATGATATTTCAATAGATTAACATTTAAAAACTCCCATATGAATTTTTAGGGAGTGGTGTATTTGATGAAAATGAGCCACCCTACCTTGCAAACACCCTTGTTATATGTTAAGTGAAAACTTAGCTTGACCTAACATCTCAATTTGGGCCACTCCCCCCTACCCTTTGGAAAACATCCAAGAGGTGTCATAGTTAGGAAATGAATTCCTTTTTTTTCTATGGATATAATTTACTCCCGTTAGCCTTATCTAATCCAGATAACAACTATCCTTCCTATTCACAACCCTATCCTCTTGCCCTTGGTATAATTGACCACAACCTTAACAAGTGAATTGCAACCCATTAAGAAATGCATTTTTTTTCTTTCTTTGGATATAATTTATGTCCTCTTGTCTCATTTGAGCCAAATAGTAGCTACCTATTCACAACCTTATGCTTTTGCTCTTGTTATATTAACCACAACCTTAAACCAATGAATCACAACTAGTTAGAAATTGATTTTTTTTTCTTTCTACGGATATACTTTATTTCTTCCTACCTTGTTTGATTTAAACAATAGCTACCTTTCTTATTCACAACCTTATTTTCTTGCTCTTGTTATATTAACCATAACCTTAAACTAGTAATCACAACTAGTTAAAAATTGATTTTTTTTTTTTCCTTTCTTTTTCTTTGGATATAATTTACTTCCTCTTGCCTTGTTTGATCCCAACACCAACTACCCTTCCTATTCACAACCTTATTATCTTGTTTTTGGTATACTAACCACAACCTTAAATTAAGGAATCATGCCCAAGAACACACACAGACACACAACATGCAACTATTAGGTACAAGATATTTTCAATAAAAGCTTCACACATAAAATAAAAAAAAAAGATTTACATGGGAGTCCTTTGTCCATAATTGTGGATCTCCTTTCGACCAAGTTCTTACTCCTACCTAATACAATATTCTCTTGCCTATCAACAACTCTTCCTTCTACCCTACCTCCACTCATAACCTTGCTAATAACACTAACTGTCCCAACTCCTAAGGGCTCTTGCTTTCACAAGAGGGCAAACCGTTACACCAAAAACACCTTTTAAGGCTCACTTCCCTTTTCTATTATTATATCCCCTATCCAACAACAAGCTTAGGTACCTCTTCTTGATTTTCCACCACTTACCACTAGTCACCATGCTCATTATGTTCCCACTTGAGCAACCACCCCTACCATCACTTGATAATCTTGCCTCCATTTTTCAAAACATGTGTTGATTTGATCATCTCTTGAAAAGCTTGATCACCCATGATGTTGTAGCCCCCTTCTTCACTAATCTTGCCTCCTCATGATGTGACAAGATCTCTCCTCATCTTTACAACTCACAACATCATCATCATTCAAGAAAAAAAAAACAAACCAACAATTGTTTTCCTTCCTTTTAGCTTCAAAAAGATGCTTCTTATGACTATCCTACCTTAACTTTAATTGCTAAAAGTTGTTGGGAAGCATCCCCCCTTGTTCATACCTCCTTATCCAATAGGTTTAATTAGTCTCAAACAAGGATAAAATGACCCAACGTTATTTTAATATGACCAACCTACTTCCCCCCTTATCTTAATCTAGCCAACATACTCCCCCCCTTATCCTAACTAGGCCACCCACCCCTCAAGTCCTATTGGGATAAGGTCATATGTTCTAACCCACCTCCTTAAACTTAAAGTTAACCCCAAAACTTCTTTAGCTACCCTACCTAGGCTTAACCAAAACTAGGTTAGGCTAATTAAAGCCCAACATTATAATTTGTGTAATGTCAACAAATTGATATAGATACATGCACACATTGTTGTTTCAAGATTCCAAAAACTTATGCATTCATAGATTGGTTTTTATACAATTATGCTTCTATTATGCCAAAAAAAAAACATGGAATGAAACATTTACCATGTATGCTTAAAGTGGTTCTTGATAGTTGGAATTTTGACTTCATTAATTGTGGTGCCAAATTCTTATGTATGTTCCATTCTATCAAAATGCTTAAATCCCTTCATTCACATTTTTAAAAATTCAACATGAGCATGTGGAATATAAACATATTCAATTAACATTTTGTTTTTGTCATGAATGACATTGCTAGCATCATCACCAACATCAATATCAGCATCATTGTTAGCATCACATTCTTAATTCACTTTTAATTAGTTGTTAATTCACCCTTAGTTAATTATCAATTCATTTTTAGTTCATTTTTAATTAACTATTAATTTGTTCCTAATTCATTTTTAGTTTAGACATGGGTCACATTGGTAGACATGGGCCACACTTGGGGACAGAACTTTTATGGAAGCTTCTTTGAGTTAAGTTCCCAAGGGGTATATATAAAAGTAAGACCTTTAATTACTTGTCAAAATTGGTGATGAACAAACTAAGGTAAGCTGTGACAAGTAATTTAGCTTGTCACAATTTATTCAACACCAATTTTGAATATGTTTTCTTGTCACAACTTTAAATCATAATACATTCATAATACTATCATAAACCTTAATGTTTGATTGTAGAAAGTTTTTAATACTTATAACATTCTATAAACCAACCTTGCAATATCCACATGTTATTTTAAAAATTACACTATGTATCTAACTTGACATTACAATACCTATATGCCAATTTTGAAAACTATATTGGGCATGGGACCATCCATGCAACACCCCCATGTAACCCACAAACCACATTGTCCAAGGGTACCAACCGCACTATAGCCCCATGCAAACCAAAAATCACATTATCCATGGGTATCAACCCTATCATGTAATACCCCCATGCAAATTGAAAATTGTATTGTGCATGGATAGTGACCATGTAACACATGCAAACCAAAAACCACATTGTGCCTAGGTATTTATCATGCAATGCCCCTGTGCAAACCAAAAACCACATTACGCTTGGGTATCAATCATGCAATACCCCCATGCAAACCAAAAACTGCATTGTGCATACTAGGTACCAACCATGTAATACTTGCATTCGTCCCCTATGTAGAATGGAACCAACCATGCAATACCTACATCTAGACCCTAAACCATAATTGTGCATGTGATCTAATAATGCAATACCTTTTAGTTAAAAACATATTGGAACCCTCGTCTACGGGATTCAACATTGCAATGTTCTCAGGCACATTGAAAACTACATTGTGCAATTGCAATGGTCAACCATGCAATACCTGTCCAAGGGAAGTGAAAGTTACATAATCTATGAAGAGGTTAAAAAAAAATGAAAGAAAAAATAATAACTTTGATATGAAAAGGTGGTGCCTTTCTTCAATTGAAATGGAACACTACATCAACATAATACTCCAAATAAATAAACACACTAAAGCAAAGTGGGAGATGCACACTAAAGACTAATAATTACATAAAATTTTAATAATGCAAATTCAAAAAAATCTCTAAAATCAATTATGAAACAAAATTTAAATGAAACGCAATTTTTTTTAAATGAGTGAAAGAGGAGGAATTAAGTTATCTTGAATAAGTTTTTTTTTCAACTTGAGATGTGTCACCATTTCCTTGGGAAAGAGGAGAAATGAGTTCTTCTTCTCCATATATGCCTAATTAATTTTTCCTTCTAAATCCATATATCACTAATTGGATTTCCCTCAAAAATTCAAGTTAGGGTGGAATATAATTAGAATCAAAAGTTAGGTGAAAATATTATTTTCCTCCTAAATATTCAATCTTGTCAATAGAAATTAAAACCTCCCTCTCCTCTCAAACAAAGTTCTTGAAGAATTTTATTACATTATGTACATTTGATACATTTGGCATTAATTTCTAAAAGTGGAGGTGGATCATTGCAAATCGACAAAAATCATATGTTGCAATTGCAATACTTGCATGTCTTTATCTTGGGGGGAGGGGGGGGAGATTGCAATACTTGCATTTGTCTCAAAATTCCATCATATGATGTTCACATTGTGTAAGTTGATCATACATATTAGTTGGGTGGGTAGGTAGGGGTGAAGTGGATATAGTAGGTAGGTGGGTGGGTGCATGGGGGAGTGGAAATAGTAGGGAAGTGCATTGGGGGAGGGGGGTGTTTGGTAGTTGAAGTGGTCAGTAGTTGAGTAGTTAAGAGTTGGGAAAAAACAACCATGAACAAAAAAAGATCTAAGGAAAGGGTTTAGGGTCAAAAGGCGTTGACCCTTGTGCACTAGAGATAAACAGAAGTCCAGGAGCAAGATGAAGTAAAGCACCTCAATCCAGCCAGCCAGTGCACAAAACAGTCCAACTGGTGCGCTGGTGGGTGCTCGTTCACTTTGGCCGATTACCAGTACTAACGACCCATATCAGGCAGTGTGGGCCTAGGATTCTTCAATTTCTGCTTATATGAGAAAGATCATTTGAGGCAATGATGATAGAGAGAAGTCACTTTTGCAGGTATCATCATCAGTTTTACATAGAGAGGTTGTTTGGTGCAACTTCCTATTGTTGGTGTTCAGATTGTACCAGCCTGTTGTACAGTGGTGGTTGCTTAGAGCACCTACTTCAAGGACTCTGTACGTTGAAGACCATGGGCTGCATTTTGTCACAAATCACTGATATTGGAATGACCTGATATTGAAACTTCCAGTGGGGTTTCTTTTATAGATGGCAAACACATCACCAGTAAACAGCACTAGCTAAACCATACATGAGAAACACTGCAAGCATATATCTTGAACATCACTAGAAAAACAGCACTAGCTAGACCATATGTGAGAAAGATCACAAGCACATCTCAAAGCATGAGATTCAAGGTGAACAAAAACAGTTAAATTTTATTGATGTGCAAAACAGTTCATCAGCAACAGCTGCAGCTAAAAGTACACATTCAATTTCTTAGAAAATCATGCTCAATAGTAGCTACCTGCCACCCTCTGGAACTAGCATGCTACAAGAAGCAAGGAGTTGAACATTTCCAAGAGACCCTTTCTAGGGTCTGATTTACAAACAGCAGACAAGCATGACCCACACTGCCTGGAAATTGCAGAGGAAAAAAACACCTTCCACTTTTCTCCAAATTAACATCACTTTTCCACCACTGACTTAAACAGATAGTACTTGATCAATTAATGTTTTAGAAATCTCATTTCACTCTGCCTTGACCTGATTATCCACCCCTGGCAGAATATTATCACTCTGATCCTGGTTTCTGCAAACCCTTCAGTTTTCTGTAGCCCTTGTCTGTCCCAAATATCCTGTGCATAACCATGAGACAGTAGCAAGGTCAAGATCTCCATTACTAAATCTGCAAGAAGCTTCAGTGCTCACTCATTAGGTCTACATTCAACTGGATCATCAAACTTCCTCGGTCACAACAGCAAAACTAGCAAAGAGTCACAAGAGCAGCAAACTTTCCCCACAAGAGTGTTTGTTGCAGTCAAAAGGTACACACCTAGCTCTACATATAGATTATCTTACAGAAATGAACAGGACTTGTGGTTTGAAAAGGAGAGGAATGAGACAGACAAGAGGGGGAGATCTTTCCTTGTTCACTATAATCAACTAAGAGTTGAAGAAAGTGAAACACTTCTTACCAGTCCATGTAGGTGAAAGTAGAGGAGTAGTTCCCAGACTTAGTGTAAAGCAGCCGATGATGATAGTCATGAAAATCCGCACTGTTTCAAAGCAGGGTTGTACAGAACATGAGCTGACATAATACCTGACATTCGCACTAGAGTGTGGTTTTGTGACTGATGAAGCCTTTGCTCTTTTTGCAGGCCCCATAAAAATTTAAATACTTCAACTGCTTGTGTCAATCCTAAGTACACCTGAAAATGAGGAGGAGGTTCTTGGAAGTAGGCAACAGGCAGAAGTTTTGTACCCTCCATAGATAGGAAAGAGTCTTGACAGGCTCCATGGGAAGTCATAACCACAGTGAGCTTCAACAGTCTCCAGCACCCGCACACTCATCCAAATCCACAGGGTGAACAAGTGAGGGCCAGTTATGGCTGGTCCAAAGATGGTAGCAAACCCAAGAAACAGAATCTCAAGCGGGTGTGCATACTCTGAGGTCAATCCAAATGGTGTCGCATACCTGATGTGCATCCCACCACAACAGAAATCACTCACAGATGGTCACATAGGTTCCATAGGTGTTTTGCTCAATTTGTGCATCTCACTGACCAGCTGCACCTATTCATCAAAAGCCCCATACACAGGTTACAGGTATCATGGGTATGATTCAACTATGCTGCGGGTATCAGTTAAGAGATTGTACTAGAATGCCACATATTTTGAAGTTCTTTGTATGTACAACCAAGAACTGAAATTCTCAAGCACATCAGTAATGTTGAGAAATGTGTGTCTGCTGGATGAGAAGAGATGGTACACACTCATGGTGAACACTGTGAACATGCTTGTAGAGCCACTTGGTGTGCAAGAAGCGGTGGCCCCAATAGAAGATGAAATCCTCCAAGATGAAGTATGACAATATCTGAAAGGATATCACTTTCCTGCATGTGCCCACTTTCAGTCATAATAAACACTGAAAATTTGGACAACTTCAAGTAATATATCTCATGCTTTCCCTTTGAAACCAAACCTTGTATCAGTTGCACAGCATACATCAAAACACAAGATTTACCAGGAGGGTAAGGGAAGTTGACTGGTGAATCCCATGTACTTGAACACAGGGTAGGACACAATCATGAGGGGAAGATTCACACAGGTGTGATAGAGCAATAGCCGTAGTACACATTTCTCCTGTGCAGCTGGTGTGTTCACCTTTCTCTACACATTCCAGCACATTCCAGGCCAATTTTTAGAAGAGACAGTGGAAGCAATATTCCAGTGATATTTATCAAGAGCTTTGGTGCCTTTAGAAGGTAGAAGAAGTGACAGAATAACTTCAGATGCAACAAGTGCACAACAAGCCAGGATAACAAGGCATTTCTTATGTGTTCCAGCCACTGCCTCCCCTTTGTAAACTTTCAGTGTCCACGACTAGCAGATCGCTGTCCTGATGTGAAACTTCAGATTTCTGCACAGGTTCTTAAAAAGAAGGCCAGTATAACAACATATTTCTTCCGTATCCCAAGTTCCTCTTTGTAAATTTTCAATGTCAATGAAGGGCGGATCACTGTCCTGACTTACCTTGTAACCTTTCATTTTAAGAGTTGAATCAGGAGCAATGCTTCTTACCTGTATCTTGTACTTCTGAAGGCCCCAACACTCCATCATGAGGTAAGGAAGGCCTGACAGGAAGAATACACCCTCATGAATGATGAAGCTGCCTAGCGATGCCAACTGAAAGTCACTGAAGTTAGTTGTCAAATACTGCGCACCACCACCACCAGCAAAGCACCCAATGTGACCACATTTAAAACACATCCTGGTAAAAATATGCTATGAATCCAAATTCTACCCCATTTTGCAAGGGTAAAATAGACTGAATCTCTCTCATCCCACAAGTATACAGAGTCAAAAACACCAACTCTGAATAAATCTAACCCTTCCAAAATTCACCAAGAGGTGAACTCTCAAAATTGGTAATGACAAATCAATATTGAACATAATCCTAGCATTATCACAGCCAAAACACACTGGATCACAAAGGAGCAAAAGGCTCAAACTTGATTGTTGAATCATTGCACTCCAATTCTCCTAATGATTAATAGATTCTAGACACCAGTGGTATCAAATGTTCTGGCAAATAATTCAGATTAGTGACACTGATATGTTTGGAATTTGCATCTACTCTAGGGAAGATTGTAATATCGAGGATTCACAATATGTTGCTACATAGCAAGATTCAATATCTATGAGTGACATTGTCTCCTGAACATAATGAAAGACAAAACCAAACCACAACCTTCTTAGGCTTGGTTGCAGGCAACTTTCAGATCAACCACAGCTCACATTTAGATGGAAAAAACCAACCTCAAAACTGTATGTGTACACCACCCTACCAATGATTAATTATACCTCAGGGGGTGAGTGGATAGATCCAAGAGAAATTGTCAATCCTCAAAGGAATTACAGACAGCAAGCTGTGTCAAAGAAACCAATCCTTAAAAAGAGTCCAGTCAGAAGCCCAAGACAATGGGGCTTAACTGTCCCGGCAGTCAACAAGGGCAGAGGAAATGAGGCAATCTCAGATTCTTCAAGGATGACGATCTGACGGATGCCTAAATTGGAAAACCACCGCAGGAATGAGATACACAAGAACCAAAAAACTGACACCAGGCTCACAATGCAGTCACAATGAAGCCGAAATACATCACGATAGGATCCACGATAGATTACACTCCCCTCAAACATTTGCAGAGAAAAAAACCACAAAGCCTCACCCCTGCTTTCAAGAAACAATGCAGGAAGGACCAGTCCTCAACCACTCGTTGAACCCCGACAGACGAACATATACATGCAGAAAGGACCCCAAATGCATCTCAGAAACAGAAGCTTTTGCTTACTTACCAGCCATCCCGACTCTAATAAAGACGCCATTCCCCTGCCCTCCTGTCACAGCACGCGCTTGCACCAATTCCTACTTTGCAGCTGCAGATCGATGCACACTTGGTCAGGCTTTTGCAGCGACCACCGAGTTGGCACTCGCGCTTTGCGCACAGACACGCAGAGAGCGCGAGAGAGAGCGATTGTCTCTCTCTCTCACACACAATCGAACCTTGGCACGCACTCGCTTCAGCTCTGCTGTATCTTCCCTCGTGCGTTGCACTAGGCTTCGGGGAGACCACGACACGGTTTGTTTGTTAGTTGGTGCAACTCAACGACCTGTGACCTGCGGACAATAACTCTAACCGACGGATAAGACCGGGGACTGTGGGGGTTATTTATTTACTTGGGGCTAACTCGGGAATATCTTTGGAAAGTTGGAAATTTGGGAAGGGGTGGGGGGAGAGGACCGGGACAACTGTCGACGCAGTGCGCCACTGTTTAGGGTTTGTATGGACTTGCCATTGGTGCCTTTTCCCTTTCGCCATCTCTCTCTTTGGTAAATAATGCAAAGCTGGTAGCCATCTTGCCGACACGGGCACTTATTAGGCAGCAATCCTGTATGTGGTAGGTAAAACTCGGCTGTTGTCACCCAGCACCCACCAATGCATCAGTTGTGAATAAAGGCTGTTTTGCCTGTTTTGGAATGAACCCAAATCATTTAACCTAAACCAAACCAAACATTGAGGTGGGGTTTATTCTTTTCTTTTCACTGGCTCACCTTTCCTTTAGATTTCAAAAATTTCTATGTTGTTTTTCTCTTCCACCATCATCTTCTTCTCTTTCATTGTTGCTGTATTATTATTTTATATTATTTTATCTCTTTTTTTTTGCTATTTTTTTTCCCTTCTTTTTTGTTGGTGCTTTAGATTTTTCTTCTTTTCATTTTTGTTCCTACTTTAGTTTTTTTTCCATTTCTGTTTTCCCTCTATTGTTACAAGTTTTTCATCATCTCTTTCTTTTGTCCTTTTCCTTGTTAAGCATTTTTTTTTCATCACATTGTTTTGTCTACTATCATTACTTGTTGTATGATCATTTAGTTATGCACATCATGTAAGGTATGCCTTTACCCTTTTCTTTGTTTTTTTTGTTTTGATTTGTGAAACAAGAATAGAAGCAAAAAGAAAAAGTAAGAAAAAGAAAGAAAAGAAGACAAAAGAATAAAATTTAAAGGAATGATTTTTTTTCTTAAAAAGATAATGAAAAGGAAAAAAAAAGAAAGACAAAGCCTATTTTTTTTTTTCTTGTTTTTTTTTCTATTTTTCAAATTCTAAAAGAAGAAGTTTGTTTTCTTTTTCTTATTTCTTATTTTTTAAAAAGATGTTATTTTTATAAAAAAATTCAAGAAGAAGAATTCTAGTTTTGTTTCTTTTTAATTGATTTGTTTTCCTTTTTTCTGTATTTTACAAAACAAGAAGATTTTTGGGGCTTTTTTACCCTTTTTCTGTTTTTTAAATTTAAAATATAATTTCTTTTCTTATGTTTGTCTTAAATGTTTTTTTTCCTCCGTATTTTTCATTTTTTCTTGTCTTTAAAACTCCAAAAATATGAAGTTTTTTTCCTATTTCCTTTATTTCCTATTTAAAAAAAAATTTCCATTTTTTTTTCAATATCCAATAGACCATATATGTTCATTCCATAATTTTTTGGGGCTTTGATTTACATTTTTCAAACTTGCATATTAATGTGTATCATGTGTTTGATGAAGACTTTGAATAACTATGAAATATCAATTTGTGACCAATGCCATTCAACTCCAATTGTATGACTATCAACTTTACACTCATCAACATCCTACTAAGGTGGTTACAACAACAAGAACTAATCGATGAACACATGACATGGTGGCTAATGAAAATAGTTTCAGAAAGTAGTCTCTTGATGTTAGAAAATAGCATGTATATTTTACTTAGGTTTCTTTGGCATAAACAATGGCATGGAATTCATGTTTCCATTTTTTTGACATTTTTAAAACTTCAAAATAGATGCGATATTTGCATCAATAGATACAAGTTTTGTCTTATTACAATTGTAACCTCACATTTGTATTATGTTTGTATGCCTTGAAGGTGAGCATTGTTTTAAGACTTTGTTGAAATTTTCCTTAAAAATACGAGTTTCAAACATATTGCAATGTTGCATTAAAAGAATTAAAAAAACATAAAGTTCAATGTGAAATACTTACATAATGGTCACAAAATAAACATTAGTTTTGTTAGAATAATTTAGCAATACCCACATTTGAAACATAAAATGCTAACTGGTTTATTTAGATGGTTTGTGCAATTCCTAAATGTTGGGCATAAAATATGCATGTTCAATGAAAAAAATGATGACAATAAAAAAATAAAAAAGTAGAAGAATAAAACTAATTGTCATTAATAATAATTTTTTTTAAAAATATGATTAGAATGGTTGTTAGTTCATTTAATGTAATACTTTCATATTTTATATATCATATTTTGGCCAACATTAGCATCATGTAAATGATAGGTGAGTAGGTGGGTGGGTAGGAAGTAAATAGGTTTATAGGTAGGTCGGTGACTCTTCACATAGGTATGTACACAAATAAAAAACAAATTAGATCAATAATGTAATTAGGTCAATAAGATAGCAAGGTCAATAGGGTAGTTAAAAAAATTTGTTAAAAGATTTTGTCGAAAAATTAATCTTTAGATTAATTTAAGAAAAAATATTTTTTTTTTCAAAAGGTGGAAGTTTTGCTAATAGGTATAAGTTTAGCCATGAAGAAATAAAAGTTTTTACAAAAAATAAAAATTTAACCAAAAAAAGATAGAGGTTTTGCCAATAGGTAGAAGTTCAATCATGAAGAAATAGAAGTTTTGTCAAGAAATAAAGGTTTAGCAAGGAAGAATTAAAAGGTTTTCCAATTTGTAAAAATTTAATCAAGAAGAAATAAATGTTTTACTTAAAGGTAAAAGTTTAACTTTTTTTTTAAAAAAAATTACTAAAAAGTAGAGGTTTAGTTAGGAAGAGTTAAAAGTTTTTTCAAGTGGTAAAGGTTTAACCAAGGAAAGATAGAAGTTTTATTAAAAAATAAAAATTTAACTAGGAAGAGGTTAAAGTTTCATCAAGAGGTAAAAGTTTAGTCAAAAATAGATAGAACTTTTGTCAATGTGTAGTGGTTTAGCCATGAAGAGATGGAGGTTTTGTCAATAAATATAAGTTTAGCCAAAAAAATTTAAATTTTTGGTCAAAAGGTAGAGGTTTAACCAAGAAAACATATAGGTTTTGTTGAGAAATAAAAGTTTTTTCATGAAGAGATAAAAGTTTTGCCAAGAAATAGACTTTTAGTTAAGAAAATACAAAGATTTTGCCAACATGTAAAAGTTTAACCATGAAGAGATGGAAGTTTTGTCAATAGATATAAATTTAGCCAATAAGAGTTAGAAGTTGTGCCACAAGGCAAAGGTTTAGTAAAGAGAGAGGTTTAACCATGAAAAAATACAGGGTCAATAATGTAGCTAGGTTAGTAGGGTAACTAGGGAGTTATGGGGACTAGGTTGGAGGGTAGTATGGTCAGGGTTGAGGAAAAAACACTCCAAAAATAAGAAGGGTCAAAGGTCAGCAGCCCAAAAAGATTGACTGTGGTACAATGTTAGCTTAACACAGGGTCAGGAACCAGATGAAGAAATGCAGCCCATCCTATGGACAGAACGGCCAACTGGTGCACTGGTGGGTGCTGGGTAACGCCATAAAACTCAAGGCAGTGGACTTTACCAGAGTTATAAGGGCCTTTGAGGCCAAGGTGAGCACAAACCTGGTTCCAATAAAAGCCCACAGATGAGGGCTTTATTGTACATAAAACCTTGCATCCTTTTTTTCATTTTTTTATAATACAGACAAAACAAAATGAAAAAAAATGAGTTACATTTTCAAAAACTAAATGCTCACTCGGGCTAATGCACTGGGCATTTGCCCCACAGATACACTACAGAAATTCCAGCAGGGTTTTAGGGGGTAGGTAAAGACTGAGGGCAAAGGCTTTACCAGCATAAGGCCTCGCACTAGGCGAAGCCGAGAATGGCCCAAATCCAATAATGCCCTTCACCCAAGAGCTTTAGTGCACTTAAAGATCGCAGTGAAACGGGGTGAGAGGCGTTGCAGGGAGCTAAGTGGGCATTACCTATGTAAAACATAAAAGCCCACAAAATTTCGCCCTGTAACGCGACGTCCAACTAGGGGAAAATCCGTCAGGTCTTCACGTACGTAGACAGCGATCCTGTGTGTACTTAGGTGGAGGAGGCCATATAATGAACTCCACACATTGCTTCTCCCTTGGCAGTGGAAGCCTGGGGGTGATATTTTTCCACAAAGGACATCACTGTACAGGACATCGTTGAAAGGATTTACCAGGCACGAGGACTTAAATGCAAAGGAAAAGCTCATTGTGTCATAACTAATGAGAGTCCCTCACTGCACACCTCACCTTGGTGCCCGCTGGAACTCTCTTGGCCATAGCCTTCTGCTATGCTTAAGTTCTATCAAGCATCGCGGTTTACGATCTGTCAGATTTCA
>Ga0209208_10007114_pt1 | contig 15291 bp, 14 predicted proteins | sample S1TSphfallax_3_FD_187694 | JGI IMG/M metagenome (GOLD analysis project Ga0209208, IMG submission 187694) | Host-associated microbial communities from peat moss isolated from Minnesota, USA - S1T2_Fd - Sphagnum fallax MG (SPAdes) (version 2) | ecosystem: Host-associated > Plants > Peat moss >...
CGGGGTCATTCACGGAAAAGGTCATATGTCCGTTGGTGTTCCATAGGGGCGGGCGGGCGATGACGACGCCGGACCCTTCAAAAACTTTCAGTGCGTGCTCAACGTCGATCTTGCTAGGCTGCAGCAACGTCAATCTGAACGCTTGAGGAAAACGAGGTGATGACTCGACCTCAATGAGCACAATCGATTCTCCGTGAGGACCACGAAGAGCGACTGCAGGCCCCTGCCGCCAGGATATTTGGAACGCGAGGTACTGCACATAGAAGGACTCGCATGCCCGCGGCTGCGTGGTCGGCAGTTGAACGCTGAGCATGGGTAGTAAATCCTTGTGAGTCTGCGTTACTCGGCCTAACAACCAATTGTCCGACAGAACAGATGTATAAGTCTGTCCATGCAAGCTACCCATTCCCAAATCGTAACGCAGAGATTGAGTGGCCGCTATTCGCCAATCAGTTTCGGACCCCCGGCGGCCGCCACTGAGTGCTCTCGACCCGAAGCGGTCAGTCGTTATTGGCCGCCTTGCGGCATCATTTCAATCTTCGGTTTGCTCGCGGAGGCCGGTAACGCTCTGCTCGATTTCAAGACAGCGACGAACGGAAGCGTATAACGAATCCACATTCGGGCCGCTCTTATCAATGCCGAACACCCGAGCAACCAGGCCGCCCTCGGCTAAGGCAAATACCCTCCAGCCGTTCGGCGCTTCTCCATTTGAGCACGCAACATAAAGGGAATGCGGTTCACTCGTTACAGGAATAACCCAACCAAAGTCCTCCGGAATGACGTTGCCTGCCGCGACGCCAACGAGATGCAACTGTGCTCCAAGCCATTCCGCGAGCGCCTTCCCAAAAACGCCAGGGTTCGTTGCCTCATCCTCTCCTGGGACGGGCAGGAACTTAGAAGACTGGAACGCAAGGATCGGGCTTTTCTTCATGCTCTGGAAGATAAATCATCCGAGTGCGACTGTCTGCAAACGGGCTACCAGCATCGAGGGTCGTGCGACCGCAGTTGGCCGGTCGAAGTCGTCCACGGTCGCCGCTGCCTGCCGCCGGCGCGTTTCGACCCGATCCGGCCTATCTTGACCGTATTGCATTCAGAGCGAGCGCTAACCGATCACGGTGTAACCGAGGATGCGTTCTATGGAATGAAGGCAGCGGGATATCAATCAATCGACGCCCCGGACGCGAACCACTCTAATGTCGAAGGCGCGTGAAAGTGGGCGTCTCCTGCCACGGCAAGAGGTGAAAGGCAGCCAGGAGGGAACTGCTGTTTTTGGTTCCCGCCTGGATGCCTTTCACCTTTCGACTTGCGATGCGCTCAAAACCGTGTCTCGATGCTAGCGATGCTCGAGCGTCCGCCGCAGCCCTTCGTCATTCGACGGCTGGTACTCGGCCGAGAACGTCTCGAACGCCGTCATCGCGGTCGCGAGCTGATCGTCGGGCAGCTCGAAGCTGTTGAAGCCGCAGCGCGCGAGATAGAACAACTGATCGCGGCGCACGTAGCCGGCGGCCCGTAGTTCGCCGCTGAACCGATAGCGCTCGCGCAGCAACCGGCCTTGCGTGTAGCCGCGGCCGTCGGTGGGACCGGGGAATTCGGCGGCGATGAGATCGAAGCGCTCGATGACGTCGCCCAGTTGTTCCACCTTGTCGGCGGGCTGCAGCACGACACCTAGCCGGCCGGGGTGGGCGGCCCAGTGGTCGCGCTCGCTGGTCCAGCGCGCGAGGGGAACGATGAGGGCGGGTACGATAGCGGTATCGACGCCCGCCGCTTCGAGTTCCAGTAAGTACCGCCAGTCGTCGGTGACGACCTGCCCGTTACGCAGCAACTGGCGTGGCATATACCCGTTCCTTGAAAGGCTTCACGCCCAGGCGGCGAACGGTGTCGAGAAAGCGTTCGTCGCCCTCGCGTTGTTCGACATACACCGCCAAGAGCCGGGCGATGGTTTCGGGCACGTCGGCTTTGCGCACCGATGGGCCGATCACCGTGCCCAACGAGGCGTCGGCGCCCGCCGCGCCGCCGATGGTCACCTGATACCAGGCTTCACCGCCCTTATCGACGCCCAGGATGCCGATGTTGCCCACGTGGTGATGACCGCAGGCATTCATGCAGCCCGACATCTTCACGTCGAGTTCGCCCAGGTCATACACATAGTCGTAGTCGTCGAAGCGATCGTTGATGAGTTTGGCCACGTCGATCGAGCTGGCATTGGCGAGGCTGCAAAAATCCAGCCCCGGGCAGCAGATCATGTCGGTGAGCGTGCCGATGTTCGGCGTTGCGAGGCCATGGGCGGCGAGCGTCTGCCAGAGTTCGAAGGTCCGCTCCTGTTCGACATCGGCGAGCAACAGGTTCTGGGTGTGCGTCACGCGGATTTCGCCGAAGCTGTAGCGATCGGCCAAATCGGCGATCAGCTCCATTTGTGCGTCCGTGGCATCGCCCGGCGCGACATCCGCCTTCTTCAGCGAGATGTAGGCCACGCGATAGCCGGGGACCTTATGCGCGGCGGTGTTATAGCGGTACCAGGCGCGGAACGCCGCGTCCTTGCCGGCGGCGGGCTCGCTATCGGCCAGGGTCTTGTAGGGCGGGGGATTGAAGTGGCTCCGCATGCGCGCGACTTGGGCCTCGTCGACGCGCAGCGCGCTGTCCTTGATGAGTTCCCATTCGGCTTCGACGCGTTTCTTGAATTCTTCGACCCCTAAGGATTTCACCAGAATCTTGATTCGCGCCTTGGTGAGGTTGTCGCGACGTCCTTCCAGGTTGTAGACGCGCAGCACCGCCTCCAGATAGGACAGCAGGTGTTCGCGAGGCAGGAAGTCGCGCACCACCTGGCCGATGATGGGCGTGCGGCCCAAGCCACCGCCGGCCAGAATCTCGAAGCCGACTTCGCCTTCGGCATTCTTGACGATGTGGACACCGACGTCGTGCACCAGTGAGGCGGCGCGATCCTGCGGCGCGCCGGTGACGGCGATCTTGAACTTACGGGGCAGGTAGTTGAACTCCGGGTGGAAGGTCGACCACTGGCGGATGATTTCGCACCAGGGTCGCGGGTCCTCGAGTTCGTTCGGCGTCACCCCCGCCAGATGGTCGGACGTGGTATTGCGGATGCAGTTGCCACTGGTCTGAATGGCGTGCATCTCGACGGTGGCGAGTTCAGCGAGGATGTCCGGCACCGTTTCCAGCGCCGGCCAGTTGTACTGGATGTTCTGCCGCGTCGTGAAATGGCCGTAGCCGCGATCATAGCGACGCGCAATCGAACCGAGCATGCGCAGCTGGGCGGACGACAACAGGCCGTAGGGAATGGCGACGCGCAGCATGGGCGCGTGCGTCTGGAGGTATAGGCCGTTGCGCAACCGGAGGTGCTTGAATTCCTCATCGGAGAGCTCCCCGGCGAGAAAGCGCCGAGTTTGGTCGCGGAACTCCGCCACCCGCTCATCGACGAGCCGCTTGTCCATGGCGTCATATCGATACATAAGCCGTTCACCTTAACCCGCAAGCGATGGAAAACGCCAATAAACCACGGATATGAGCTTAGAGGCGCGAGATATTGTAACTGTGATTCGCTCGGCAGCAGGGAGTTCTGCGGACGGGCAGGATCGGTGACATAACTTCCACGTCGTCACCGCAATCAGAGGATCTTTAAGGAAATGGTAGTCGCACCGGACACTTATCAGGTTTCCACCGAGTCCTTGCTGATGATCGCCGATTTGCAGGGAGCACTCGCATTGTGCCTGCACGACGAGGGCCGAGGCGTGGGCGGGTTGCTGCATCTACGCTTCATGGGTAACGCAGGCCGGCCGAGCGACATCACCGACAACAGCTTGAGTTCGGTATTGGTGGTGCTCGACAAATTCAAACGCGCGGTGATGGGCAATACGCGGCGGATGGACGACATCCAGGCGCGCATCCTGGCGCATGCCTTGCCTCCAAAAGACGAGGCCGAGCCCAGCGCCACCCTGGTGGATCTCATCAAAGCGGACCTTGCGGAGACGCGGATCGGCTGTGGTACGCAAATGGTCCGCCGCAAGGAACCGGTGCGCGTCTGCTTCCAGCCGTTCGAAGGGCGCATCTGGCTCGCCGGTCCGAGCGACGTGCGCGCGGTGGCCAAGGCGCAGCGCTCGGTAGGCTAAGCCCCCCGGCACGTCCCACGGAGAATTACCGCGCCGGGCGGTCTTCAATATAAGCTTCTGGGAATCGCAGTCTTCGCGATTCGTCCAGAGGTATGGCATGCGAGTTGCGGTTGTTATGGCGCTGTTTTTGCTGTCTGCGTGCGCCAGCGACAAGTTGGCGGTGGCTCCGGCGCCGGGTGTGGACTTGTCGGGACAGTGGCGGCTCGACGTCGAGGATAGCGACGATCCGCTGCACCTCATCCAAAGCACCACCCAGGATCCCTCGAAGGCGGCCCAGGGTTCCCAGGGGGGCGGTCAAGGGGGTGGTCAGGGAGGCCGCGGCGGACGAGGAGGTCGCGGCGGTGGCGCCGGCTTCCCCGGCGGAACGATGCCGCCCCCGGCCACGCCTGCGTTCAGCGCCTTGAGCGAGGGCCTGCGCTGGCCTGGCAGAGACGTGGAAATCCGACAGACAGGTGGCGTCGTGACCGTGACTTCGGCCGGTGTCCAGGAGGTGTACACGCCTCACCCCAAACCGCAGCTCGATGACGGTCCGGGCGGCCGCGATCGCGACATGCCGGCCCGCGACCGGGGACCGCCGCCGATCTGCGGGTGGGACGACAAGACGCTGGTGGTGCAATCAACTGCAGCCGACGAAGATCAACCGCCCTTCGAAAAGCGCTACAGCGTGTCCGAGGACGGGCAGCGGTTATACGAGATCGTCGGCTTCAAGGGCGGCCGCTATGGCGGTTTTACCATGTCGCGGGTCTGGAATCGGGTGGATCCCAACGCGACGCCGGGTATGCCGTCCGGGGCTCCGCCGCGCAGCCACTGACGGAGCGCAAGCAGAAAAAAGCCGGGCAGAGCCCGGCTTTCAATTCCCCATGCCTGATCGTGGGACGGTTTATTTTCCGCTCCGGCGATGATCGGTCTCTTTTTACTTCCCTAAGATCCTATTGCGTGCGGGCAACACTCTAGCCGCGAGACGGCGCTGAAGCCAGCTTTATTGCAAATAAATGCAAAGATTTCTGTATTAAAAAAGCCACAATTTGTCATAACCCAATGCCATGGCTTATGTCGCTTCGGCCAAGCCGTCGCGAGTCGAGTATCCTTGCGCGCGAAATCACCCAAAAAGCGGGAGGCCGTTCGTGGCTAAGCCAACCAAATCCGTTGCCGTACCAGCGAGAGCGGTGCGCACCCGCCGCGCTTACTTCGACTGTCGATTCGGGCAGTTGCATGTGCGTACCGCGTTTCCCACCACGGGCGGTTTCGACGAAGGTACGACACTGCTGTGTCTGCACCCGCTCGGCGCCACCAGCCGGGTGTTCGCGCAATTCTTACCGGAAATCGCGGGCGATCGTTCCGTCTACGCACCGGACCTGCCGGGACACGGCGAATCCGATCCGGCACCGGCCAAGGATTTCAGCAGCGCCGCAGCCGCGGTCGCGGATCTCGCCGCGGATTTGCGCCTGCGGCAGATCGACGTGCTCGGATTTCGTTTCGGCGCCGGCGTGGCGTTGGAATTGGCGGTGGCCAGGCCAGAGCTGGTGCGCCGCCTGGTGTTGGTGGCCGCGCCGCCGCTGGACCCGCTGCCGGTCATTGCCCAGGAAAGCCTGGTGATGCGTATCAATCTCGACAGCGGCGACGACGCGCAATGGACCCAGGGAACATTGGCCAGGTCACGTTTCGTCGATCTCGCTGAATATGCCGGCGACCTGTTCGACGCAGCACCGAAGAGGTTGGCGACGCACATCGGCGAGTTCTTGACGACCAAGTCGTAACGTCGCACGCCGCGCGAGGCGACGAGCTCCCGATGCGACTAGCTCGCGCGCAACACCGACGCGTCGACGCCCTCGGACCAACGCCGACCGTTGGTTGAGCGCCATTCGGGATCCGCGCTGCGTGTCGCCAGCCAGCGAAAGAAATCGTCACCCTGGCCGGTCCAGAACGAATGGCTGAACAACACGCCACCGGTGGTGGACTCGACGGTGAACCGCTTGCGCAAGCCGAAGCTCATGAAGCCATGCGTGCATTTGATGCGCGGCGAATTCTCCGCGAGCGGGAATTGATCGGGCCCCACTTGCAGATGCAGCTGGCCTTCACGACCGAAAATGCAGATGTTGGGCTGGGATGCGCGGATCAAGGCGACGCCGTGCACCAGTGCCGGCGGGTCATCGCACGCGGTCCACGTGCCGCCCTCGGAATTCCATTCGAGGATCAGGCGCTGACGACGGAAATCGATCACGTTGACGATTGACAGACGGCTGGCCGACATCCTGTCAGCATGAGGCATCGGCGAACTATTTCAAAACACGATTCGGCAGATTCGAGAACGCATCACGGACGACGCCCGCCGTGAGCAGTTGCGGCAGGACGATGGGCTTCGTCGCGCCCGCAGCCGAGTTATAGGCGAGGTACAGCGGCACGCCGGCGCGATTGAACGCCGCCAATGCCTTGGTGATTTGCGGATCGCGATTCGTCCAATCGCCTTTCATCAGCGTCACGCCTTTGTCGTGAAACACGGCTTGTACCGCGGCATCGGCAAAGGCGCTGCGCTCGTTGACGAGACAGGTCAGGCACCAGCTTGCCGTGAAGTTCACGAGCAAGGGCTTGCCTGCAGCGGTGAGCTCTGCGACCTTCTCTGCATCGTACGGAATCCAGATGTCGCCGACCGCTGCTGGCATGCCCGGCTGCGCCGCAACGGCGTCGTTCGCGTAGCGCAGCGGCAACAGCACCGCGAGAAAAGCCGCTGCCACCGCGGTGACCAACGCGGTGATGCGACCGCGGGCCGAACTCAGCTTGGACTTTTGATACGCCCACGCCGCCAGCGCCACGAGAATTGCGCCGCCGAGCGCGGCGCCCAGGCCGAGCGGCGAGGTTTGCTGCGCGAGCACCCACAACAGCCAGGCGGCCGAGCCGTACATCGGAAACGCGAACACCTGTTTCAGCGTGTCCATCCAGGCACCCGGCTTGGGCAGAGCGCGTCGCGTCAAGGGAACGAACGACACGAGCAGGTAAGGCAGCGACAGTCCGACACCGAGTGCGGCAAAGATCGCGAGCGCAACCGGCGCCGGTTGGGCGAGCGCCGCGCCGACGGCCACGGCCATGAATGGGGCGCTGCAGGGCGTGGCGACCAGGGTGGCGAGTACGCCGGTGAAGAAGGCGGCGTGATAGCTGTCACCGCGGGTCAGTCCGTCGCCGACGCCGGCGAGTCCGCCGCCGATTTCGAACACACCCGACAGATTCAAACCCACCGCGAGCAGCAGGTACACGAGCAAGGTCACGAACAACGGCGACTGCAACTGAAAGCCCCAGCCGATTTCCTCGCCGCCCGCCCGCAGGCCCAACAACACGGCGGCCAGCGTCAGCATCGAGGCGATGACTCCAGCCGCGAACATCAGGCCCTTGGCGCGCACCGCGGCGGGATGCTTCTTCGCTTGTTCCACGAGACCCATTGCCTTGATGGACAGCACCGGAAACACGCAGGGCATCAAGTTCAGGATCACGCCGCCGGCGATGGCGAGGAGCAGCAGTGCGGGCAGGGACAGGGGTTCCCCGTTCGCCGTGCGTGCGTCAGCCGACACCGCGCTGCCTGGGGCGGGCGGTGCGCCCGCGGCCGCGCCCGCCGTCGCTGCAGCAGCGCCGCCCTTGGCCGCAGTCGGCGCAGCGGAGGCGCCGGTGAAATTTGCGGCAATCGCGAGCGGCACGCTCACGGTGTCGCTGCCGCTCTGTTCGGTGGCGACGAGGACGCCACCGACGATGTGGGTCTGCGGCGGCTGGTAACCCAACTTGATGGACAGCTCGACCGCATCCCTGGAGCGCGTCAAGGTTTGCGGCGCTGCGTACTCGATGGAGCCCTCATCGTAGGGAAAGAACGCGAGCGACTTGATCTGCGCCAGCGTGTCGCCCCAATCCTTGCCGAGCGTGATGACCAACCGACCGTCCTCGATGCGGGCGCTGGTGGCCGCGGGCGCGGCCACCGGCACGTCGAGGCGCGCCGCGCTGAACAGCGCCGCGTCGGCTGGATCGGCAGTGCCGGCCGACGCGGAGGTCGGCAGCTTCAACTCGAGATTCGCGTCCTCGGGGATGCACACATCGGCACATACCAGGTAGCTCGCCTTCGCCGACAAGGTGAGCGGCGCGCCGATCTGCAGATCCTTGGGCGCAGTGATCGGCACCAAATGCATGACGTGTTTGGCGTAGCCGTAATTCACCAACGGCGCGATCTCGAACCGGTGCGGCGTCTGCCAGACGATGTCGCCGGCGGTGACGCCCGAAGGCAGTGCCCAGCTGAGCGTCGTCGCCTGCCCCGAATCGCCCGGATTGCGCCAGTAGGTATGCCAGCCGTCGCGGATGTTGAACTCGAGGGCAACCCAGACCGTTTGTCCGGGCGCGATGGAGCTCGTTTCGCTGACCAGCCGCGCCTTGACGTTGTCGGTGGAGACGGTGGGCCCGGACAGCGAATGAGCGGCCGCCGAAGCCAACAAACCCGAAACTATCAACCACTTGGATATGCGCATGGGTCCCATTCTAACAGCTGACCATACCGCGGCGGCGTCGCATGAGCTAATGTAGCGCGCCACATCACAAGTCGGTCATGCAAGAAAACTACGTAGAAAAAATTCTCAAGTCGAAGGTTTACGACGTTGCGGTCGAAACCGCGCTGGACCCGGCGCCGCGTCTGTCGCACCGGCTCGGGAATCGCATACTGTTCAAACGCGAAGACCTTCAGCCGGTGTTTTCGTTCAAAATTCGCGGTGCCTACAACAAAATTGCGCAACTGTCGGACACCGTGGCGCAACGCGGGGTCATTTGTGCCTCCGCCGGCAACCATGCCCAAGGCGTGGCGCTGGCCGCGCGCACGCGCGGCATTCCGGCGGTGATCGTCATGCCGCTGACCACCCCGGAAATCAAGGTGAGCGCGGTGGCGAACTTCGGTGCCGAGATCGTGCTGCATGGCGATGACTACGATGCGGCCTATGAGCATGCGACCGACCTCGCGCGGCAGCGTAATCTGGCGTTCGTGCATCCGTTCGACGATCCGGACGTAATCGCGGGTCAGGGCACCATCGCCATGGAGATCTTGCGACAGCATCACGGCGATGAGATCGATGCGATCTTCGTGCCGGTGGGTGGTGGTGGTTTGATCGCCGGCATCGCCGCCTACGCCAAGTCGCTGTATCCGCGCATCAAGATCATCGGCGTGGAACCGGAAGATGCGGCCAGCATGTACGAGTCGCTGCGCGCCGGAAAACGCGTCACGCTGGACCGTGTCGGCATCTTCGCGGACGGCGTGGCGGTGAAGCGCGTCGGCGAGGAACCGTTCCGGCTCGCGTGCCAGTATGTCGACGAGGTACTGCTGGTGACCACCGATCAGCTGTGCGCCGGGATCCAGGACATATTCGAGGATACGCGCGCCATCGTCGAGCCCTCGGGTGCGCTGGCGGTGGCGGGCATCAAGAAGTACATCGCGCGCGAGAACTGCAAGGGTCGGACCTTCATCGCGATCAATTGCGGTGCGAACATGAACTTCGACCGGCTGCGCTACATCGCCGAGCGTGCCGACTTGGGTGCGCAGCGCGAAGTGCTGCTGGCGGTGGAGATGAGCGAGACCGCGGGATCGTTCATGCGCTTTTGCGAACTGCTCGGCCAGCGCAGCGTCACCGAGTTCAATTATCGTTTCGGCGACGCGCAGGCGGCGCAGGTGTTCGTGGGGCTTGCCCTCTCCCAGGAGAAGAGCGAACGCGAATCGCTCATCAACACCATCGCGCTAGCGGGCTTCGGCGTGCGCGACATGACCGACAACGAAATGGCCAAGCTGCACGTGCGCTACATGGTGGGTGGCCAGGCGCGCGGCCTGGAGCACGAGCGCTTGTATCGCTTCGAATTTCCGGAACGCCCCGGCGCGCTGTTGAAATTCCTGCGCGCCATCGGTTCGGCCTGGAATATCAGCCTGTTTCACTACCGCAATCACGGTGCCGACTACGGCCGGGTGCTCGCCGGCATCCAGGTGCCGCCGGCTACGCGGGACGAGTTCCTGCTGCATCTGCACGATCTGCAGTATGCGTATACGGACGAGACCGAGAACCAGGCTTACAAGATTTTTCTCGGCGGCTAGCGCCGCGCGATCACGGCGAGGCGCTCGCGGTGCGGGCAGGTGCAGCCTGGGCGTCCTTGAGCCAGTCCTCGGCGCGATGCACGGCAGGATCATCGGCGCCGCGCGCCGCGGCGAGCACTTGCACCGCGGACGTGAGCTCGGTCGCGGCCTCGGCGTAGCGGCCAAGCGCACTCAGGGCGTAGGCATGGATCGCGTGCGCCTGTGCCGTCGATGGGCTCGAGGGCGGGGCGGCTTGAGCAAGGATCTTCAGGGACTGCTCACTCAAGGCCAGCGCTTCGCCGGGCCTACCGCGGTCGACCATCAGCCGTGCGAGATACATCAAGGCGGAGGCCCTATAGAGGTGATCGGGCGGCAACGTCTTGCCATAGACCTCAAGCGCCTGGCGGTACTCGCTCTCGGCATCCTTGAGATTGCCCTCATCGTGCAGCAGCATGCCGAGACTCACCCGCGCATAGGCGGTGTTGTAATTGTTCGGACCATAGACGCTGAGCGCCACGGCGAGCGCGCTGCGCAGCAACGGTTCGGCCTCCGCGAAGCGGCCTTCACGCTGCAGCAACAGGCCATAATTGCCGCGCGCGCCCGCGGTCTCGGGATGCTGGCTGCCGTCGGTTCGCTCCAGCCGCGCAATCGCGTCGCGATACAGGGCCTCGGCATGTTGTAAATCGCCGAGGTTCTGGGCGACCACGGCGAGGTTATGCAGGTGCGTGGCAACCCGCGGCGTATCGTCGCCGAGGATGCGTCGATCCACCTCGAGCGCCCGTTCGTAGCTGCGTTTCGCCTGTGTCCATTGATGTTGGACGGTGTAGACATGACCTAAGTTGTCGAGCAGCGCGGCGATTTCCGTGGGAGGCGCACCGCTGGATTCGAGAATTGCGAGGGCGCGCGTATACAGCTCTTTCGCCACGCCCAGCTGGCTTTGCTTGTAGCGCAGCTGACCCAGCGCGCCCAGCGCCTTGCCCATCTCTTGGCTCGTCGCGCCGAAATTCGTTTGTGCCTCGCGCACGGCATCCTCAAGCGGTGCCTCGGCCCCCGGTAAATCGCCCGACCCGGCGCGCGCGCGCGCCAGCTCCACCAAGGTGTCGATGTGCGAGCGCTCGTGCGAGCCCGCCTGCAGTGCCAGGGACTGTTGCAACAGCGGTATCGCCTCCTGAAATTGGCCGAGGCTGTCGTAGACGGCGCCCACGGTCGCGAGCAGGGCAGCCTTGGTGGCCGGTTGATCCTGCAGTGCCGCCTTCAGTCCCCTGGCGCCGGCATCCAGCAATTCGCGCGCCGTGACCTGGTTGCCGCGATTCTCGTCGGGGTTCGACAGCTTGAACAGACTGACCAGGAAGCTCGACACCTCCTCGGCGCGGGCCCGTTCGAGTTCGGCGCGCTCCCGCAGGTGCGCCGCCCGATCGCGCTCGGCGGCGATGCGCTGCGACTGGGTGTACATGGTCGCGGCGAACGCGAGGATCACAGCCACCAAGCCGATGCCGAAGGACACCGGCAACCAGTGCCGTTGGATGAACTTGCTGGAGCGGTACGACAACGTGTCGCGCCGTGCAATCACCGGCTTGCCTTCGAGGTAGCGCTGGATGTCGCTGGCCAGCTGTTGGGCGGAGGCGTAGCGGCGCTCCGTCACCTTGTGCATGGCCTTGCAGACGATGTTGTCGAGATCGCCGCGCAACGTCCGCTTAAGACGCTTGACGCTGGTATTTCGCGCCAGCATCGCCTCGGCCGCCGCCGCCGTGTCGGCGCCGACGGCATGGCTGGCGAGTGGCGGATCTTTCTCGCAGATCGCACGCTCGATGTCGGTGAGGCGCATCGACGGAATCACGAAAGGACCCAAGCCCGTGAGCAATTTGTAAAGCAACACGCCGAGTACATAAACGTCGCTCGAGGTGGTGATGGGCTGGCCGCGCACCTGTTCCGGGCTGGCGTGATCCGGGGTCAACATGCGCAGATCCGCGTGCGTCATGGCCAGCGTGTGCTGCAAAGTCTGGCGGTCGTCCAACAATTTGGCAATGCCGAAATCCAAGAGCTTCGGCACACCGTCGCTGGTCACCAGGATGTTGGTTGGCTTCAAGTCGCGGTGCACGATGAGGTTTTGGTGGGCGTAGTGCACCGCGGCGCATACGACCCGGAACAAGCGCAGGCGTGCGCTGACGTCGAGGCGGTTCGAATCGCAATAGGTGTCGATGGGTACGCCGTCGACGTACTCCATGACGATGTAGGTCGTGCCGTCCGGTAGTGTGCCGCCGTCGAGCAAATGCGCGATGTTGGGATGATCCAGCTGCGCCAGGATCTGCCGCTCGACCTTGAAGCGCGAGCGGATGCCCTGCTGTAGCGAACTGCCGTGCAGCACCTTGATCGCGACTTTGTGCTCGAACTCGGCATCGGCACGTTCGGCAAGGTACACCTCCCCCATGCCGCCGACACCCAGGGTGTGGAGGATGCGGTAAGGTCCGATCCGATCGCCGATCATGCCGCAGAGCATCTGCCGGAATGGCGCAAATCGCAAACCGGGCCGCCTGTAGTACAGTAAGGCGGCATCGCGAAAACACAAGGAATGTTATGTCGAATCCCAACGAGCCCGCGAAAGCGCCGTCCGATCCGGTTAAAACGCCCGGCAAGGAGCCGCAGCCGGGTGATGTCGTCAAGCCGCCGCAGAAGCCGAAAATCGTCGCCGGGGCGCGGGCCGGCGCCGTGATTGGCGCCGCCATCGGCGCCACGGTGGCTGCTCTCAGCGGCGCCGACTGACCGGCGTGGCCGCGTACCAGGCGATGCGCACGCCACGCCATGAAATTAGACAAGTACGCGGACTCGACCTTCATCTGACACGCTGGGGGCCTCCCCCTTCCGCTCAAAATCCATCCGTGGTCCTGCTGCACGGCTGGCAGGATACCGGCGATACATTCCAATTCATGGTCGATGCCTTCCAGGAGGATTGGCCGTTGGTGGCCCTTGACTGGCGTGGCTTTGGCCGCAGCGGTTGGTCGCAGGACGGCTACTGGTTCCCCGATTACTACGCCGACTTGGATGCGCTGATCGATCAGCTGTCACCCGACGCGCCGGCACGACTCGTGGGGCATAGCATGGGCGGTAACATTGCCGGGATGTATGCGGGTCTTCGGCCAGGGCGCGTGCGCTCGGTGGTGAACCTCGAGGGCTTCGGCATGCCGCGCACATCCCCGGCCACCGTGGTCGAGACCACCCGCAAATGGCTGGATCAGGTGCGAAGCGTGCCGCCGCTCAAGGACTACGAGTCGTTCGAGCAGCTGGCCAGCATCATCGGCTTTCGCTATCCGCGCTTTCCCAGGGAGCGCACGGAGTTCATTGCTCACGCCTGGGCGGCGCAAACCCCGGGCGGTCGGGTGCGCTTGTTAGGCGACAGCCGCCATCGCTGGGTGTCGCCGGTGGTGTACCGCCGGGAGGAAACCGAGGCGGTGTGGCGACAGATCGAGGCGCCTATGCTGCTGCTGTTGGGCGACGCCTCGGAATATCTCGAGAAACTCGGGCCGGACGGAACCGATGCGGCATTCCGGGCGCTCATTCCGCAGATTCAGATCGAGCGTATCCCGGGCGCGGGTCACATGCTGCACATCGAGAAGCCGGAACTGGTCGCGCCCCTGGTCGAAGCGTTCCTGCGCGCTCATTGATCCCATGGAAGTGCCCAAACTGCCGCCGCTCGACCCCAAACCCGTTCACCCGGATGGCGGACCGATGCCGCCGCTCGGGCCGCGAGCGCCACTCGGGCCGCGACCGTCGACCGCGCCGCTCGCCGATGCTGCGGAGGTCGCCGGGGTCGGCGCGGTGACAGCGCTGGTCGATCAGGTGCACATTCATCCGCTGGATCTGACCGGCGCGATGCAGATCCTGATTGCCGAAGTGCGCGCCGATTTACCGTTGCCCGGAGACGCGCCGCATCCGGCACTGCCCATGCCGGGCGGGGGGCATGGCGGTGGGGCCCGTGTGGAACCGCTGCTGCTCGCCAGCGGCGCGGTCCCGGAAGAGCCGCTGATTGCGACCACGCCGCAGAGCTTGGTGCAGCTGTTCCTGCAGGCGTTACCGCCGCCGGAAACGCTGGAACCGGCCGCCTGGCTGGCCGCCTCAATGCAGGTCGAGGGTGCAATGCGGGTTGCCCTCGACCGGGCGGTCGATGCGGTCACGGTATGGCGCGACGTGCCCACGGCAGTGGTCGAGGCTGCCAACCAGACTCGGGCAGTGGTGGTGGCGGCCATCGCGGACGAGACGCCGAATCCTTTGTGGCTGCGGCCGGAGTGGCTGGGGCTCGCGCCGCGGATGGAACGCTACTGGCGCCGTCGGCGTCGCGCGCGGCAGCGGCTCAATGCGCAACAGCCGCTGCGCGATCCAGATCCGTATTGGCATGAGCGCGATGCGGATGGCACGGACCCACCGGGGTGATGGCGGACTATGGCGCGCATGCTCATCGCCGGCCTGGCGTTCATCTTTTTGTGGTTTTTCTTGGGGGGCATCGCGCATTTCGTGGTGACGGATACCGAGATGAGCATCGTCCCGCCCTACATCCCGTGGCCGCGGCTCGCGGTGCTGGTGAGCGGCGTGTGCGAACTGCTCGGTGCCGCCGGGATGGTCTATCGTCCCACTCGCCGGGTAGCCTTGTGGGGACTCTTCGCGCTGACGCTCGCGGTGACGCCGTGTCACATTTACATGCTTCAATACGCCGATCGGTTTCACGTCCCGTATTGGGCGCTGATCGCGCGACTGCCGCTGCAGGTGGCGCTGCTGGCGTTGATCGCGTGGTGTGCGACGCAGACGGCCGTGAGCGGTAGGCGCGGGTCTTAGGCGAGGATATCGATCCTGATGGACAGCGCCGCCTCGGCCGCGGTGAGGCTCGTGCCGGTCACGGTGCCGCCCGGCACGTTGGGCACGGACAGCGTGTAGGTGCCGTTACTCTCGGAAATATTGGCCGAATAGTTCTTGCCGCCGGCGGTGGTCGAATAGGTCGTGGTCGCCAGCGTTGCGGTCGCCGTGCTGACCGCGGATGCCACAGACTGCGCCGGTGCAGCAGACTTGGAGGCCACCGGCGCGGTCGTCGGTGTGGCTGTGGTTGCGGTG
>Ga0209208_10007115_pt1 | contig 15290 bp, 12 predicted proteins | sample S1TSphfallax_3_FD_187694 | JGI IMG/M metagenome (GOLD analysis project Ga0209208, IMG submission 187694) | Host-associated microbial communities from peat moss isolated from Minnesota, USA - S1T2_Fd - Sphagnum fallax MG (SPAdes) (version 2) | ecosystem: Host-associated > Plants > Peat moss >...
GTTGTTACAAGTTGTTATAGGTTGTTGTTGTGGCTATTTGTGGTAAGGAAAGATGGGGAATTCATTTTACATACAAGGTATTTTAGGATTTTGGGTTTTGATCATTTCTGCACTAGTTTCTTGTTTCCAGCTAGATGATCACCTTACTCTTCTTGATGTGGTGACACATGTAAAGATCGGTACTTATCTATTCTAGGTCACACTATGAGATACTTGTGTGATGTCAGTTGAGGTCATTTGATCACATGTCTTGTTTTTCAAGAATCTAGTAGTGCAATCTTATTTTCAAATGCAGTCTTATTTGATGGACCAATTACACGAGCATGAATTTATTTCACTTCTAGCATATGCTCTGTTGGATGTTGTGTGAGCACATCTTTACTCTTGTGTAGGTCTACATCAAGGGCTTGGTTATTAACTCGTCCTAACACCCTTTCATTTCGTATATCCTTCGTCCATTTCTTACAACATTTCATATTCATCTTAGTATACCACATCTTACAATTTTGTATCTTTCATAATGTTAGTGTGGTCATACCATTGATGATTTGGGTATCCATTTGTTATGTTGCTTGTGTGGGAATGAATGCATTGTAATCCATGATACGTTTCAAGATACCGTTGTAGTTATTGCATCAAAAATTGGAACTCATTTACAAAGGTTTTTAACCTTTTCCCTCGCCACACACAAAGACAAATGGATATTGTCATCACCAAAAATAGTTTTCATACTTTGGTGGATGTTGTCATTGCTAATTTGACTAGTACAAATTTGGTGTAACATGTTTCGACGACAATAATGCATGTTATGATAGTTGCCGTTCAAAACAAGGCACAACCCTACATAGAGCAAACACTAGGAGATGATTTCATTCCCCTTGCCATAAAGACCTACGGTTGTTTCCATCTTCGTTTTGATTCTTTCTAATTTTCTATGTACATGCATGTATAGTTCACCATCAACAAACCTCCTTGGTACCTTCAATGCTTATATTTCATCATAAGCAATGAGTGTTGATAACCCTACAACATGTGCAAGCCATCACGTTTTTTTAACGAGTTGCCACGCTTAGTCACAATTTTTCATTTCTTTCACACATACTAACTAGTGCACTTCCATCATTAGTTGATTTGTGGCATAAGATGTTTTTTTAGCATTACATCTTACACTTCATTATTATTGTTTTGATGATCTTGGTTTTCCTTTCATGTGTTTACATTGCATGAACATGCCTTGTATTTTTTGTGGATGGATTTCCATCTTTATATACATATATAAGTATTTCCTCCATTTTAGAACATGGGTTGTTACTTCAAGTTTCACCATCATTGCTTGTAACTTTGGTATGTGTTTGTTTTTTTAGGTTTTGGGAAATTCATGATCTAAATGTTTTTATTGATAAGCCAAGAAACTATTATAAAGAAACTTTGGAAGGTAGAGAGAATGAATAATGGAATAAGACAAGGATTTTGAGAGAGGAGGCATAAGTATGAATGTCATTGAAGGAATCTCCTACACACCAAAAGACACCTTGAGACATGGCACGAATATCATCAATGAATTCTCCTATGCACTAAAAAAGACTCCTTTGTTGTCCATGGGTTTTCATTTACATTGAGTAAAGTATCACCACAAGGTCAACTAGACTTATCAATAGTAAGACATTACTAATAGGGTTTTATTTTCAAACTCTTGCTATATTTAAATTCCCACTTAGTTCCTTGCACATACAACTTGTATTTTCAGCAGATACAAAGATCTAATCTTTTCTCTTTGTTTTCTATATTCTGCACTACTATTTATATAAGCAATAAACAATATACTCTTTTGTGCACTCTTTTACTATAGGAACCTATTTGTATGTTTTGCATGTTCATGATATTTTAACATTGATACATGGGGCGCAAGAAAATATCCCTTGTAAAAAAAAATGCTTTGATACATGATGCACAAAAAGTATGAATGTCATCACAATAATCTTCTATGTAAAAAAGAATTGGCTTGTTACATGGGGTGCAAGTATCAATATTAGCAAAACTCCATTACCCTAATCTTGTGTGTTTTGCATAATGGGATTTTCAAGCAAACCAAAAGAAAATCCTTGAAACCTTTTATCATTCCAATTTTGGACCCATGTCAAAAATTTCATCCATTATTTAAATCCAGGATTAATTTGTATATATGGATGAAATTTCATCCTCACCTTCTTGAAAAAGTCAAAAAACGAAGAAAAACTAATCAAGAAGACGCTAATCTTGTGTGTTTCACATAATGGGATTTTCAAGCAAACCAAAAGAAAATCCTTGAAACCTTTTATCATTCCAATTTTGGACCCATGTCAAACATTTCATCCATTATTTAAATCCAGTATTAATTTGTATATATGGATGAAATTTCATCTTCACCTATTAAGAAAGACCAATCAAGAAGAAGTTCTAAACGTCATTGACATTGGATTATGGACATGAAGGTGGTTCCTCATGGATGAAAAGTGAAACATGCACAAAGGCCACCAAAGCGCATTATATCCCTTAAAACTAACAAATAATAGAATCAAAGAGAAAAGCCCCGGATGTCGTTGATTATAGATTATGGACTAGGAGGTGGTTCCTAATGGATGAGAAAGGTAAAAAACATCTACAACACTACCAAAGTCATTTTTTGGTCACCTTAACTAATCATGAGATATTATGGAAGAAAACAACAGAATGTCATTGACCATGTATTACGTACTCAGAGGTGGTTCCTCATGGATGAAGATAAAAGGAACATCCATAAACTCATCAGAGGCATTTTTTTGTTATCTAAAACTTAATCATGAAATAATGATTAAAAAAAAGCAACAGAATGTCATCCAATAGATACATGAATCCCATGGATTATGTACTAGGAGGAGGGTCCTCATGGATGAGAAAATGAAACATCTACAAAAGGCATTATCAGCAAGAAGGGCAGCAGCGTGCGGCAGCGTTTTCAGTTTTGTAGTTTCGAAAGTTTGGCGATTTTTTCCATTTTCTTTAGCAATTGTTTTTGAATTTACACTAAAAAAACATTTTTCTAGTCTTTACTCGCCAAAATAAATACAAAGCAGATGTGCCATTGTGCCAGGGGCTTTTTTTCCAATTTTGTGAAGTAGGTGGGCTGGCGATCATCCACAAGATGAATGAGCCAAATTTGGCTAGAGGTAAGACAGGAAACAACCAAAAAAGATTAGAATCATGCTTTGTTTTGGAGGCCTCCAAGAATCTATTGCCTAAATCTGGCGATTTCATACTTTTCTTCCTGAAAATAAGGCGAGTGTATTTATGCTTTTTTTTTCTCCCCAAAAATCTCCTTTGTATAATAGGTACTTCGTCACAATGCAAAATTTGGGCATTAAAAAAAAAGAAAAAAGGCTATTTGTGTTTTGTAACTTTGTGTCCTCTAAAAACCTTTTTTTAATTCTAATTTTAAATAAATAAATAAATAAATAAGCAGGTTTGTTTTGAGCTTTGTGATGATAAATACGGGAGCAACTAGCTGGATGAAAAACATCCATGAGGCCATCTCTGCCTTTAAATAATCATGAGAGCAGTTAGGTAGAGAGGAAGAAGGTTTGCTGCTCACCAGCCGCAGCGAAATCATGCGCACGCTCTCCTCCGGTTCATTGCCAGCTGCAGCAGCGCAATCTCCTTGCGCGCACGATGTCGAGAGTTGAAGTTGCAGATCGCGACGTATCCAAAGATTGCAATAGAAAATCACAACAGTAGTTCGAGGAGAAAACAGAAATCACAAGAGAAGACAATCCATAAGTGTGCTGTTTTTATTTTCCCCCCCTTGTTTCACTGGCAATGCTGCTGCTCGTGCATGGTAGGAGCTGCCATTGAAACCGTCATTGATCAAGAGTGAAAGGGAAGAAGAGTGATGTGTCCAGTTTAGTCTGTTTACTTGCTTGTCATTTTTTCGTGGAATTTGGAATTGGGTCGTTCGGCAGATCGCCATGGCTTCTTCTTGTTCTTCTTGTTCTTGTTTCTCCTTGAAAGCTCCAGGCTTGTGGAGGTTTTGGGTGATGCGGTTGGTGATGGGGATGGTGGTCCTGGTGTTGCTGCAGTTATCGTCTTCTGCAAAGGCGTTTTACCTCCCTGGAAGCTACTTGCATGCATACAAGGAAGGGCATGAGATATGGGCGAAGGTGAATTCAATGACGTCTATCGAAACGGAGCTGCCTTACAGTTACTACAGTCTACCGTTTTGCAAGCCCAAAGACGGCATCAAGAAGGTGGCGGAGAATCTAGGCGAGCTACTGATAGGAGACCAAATCGAGAATTCGCCTTACCGCTTCCGGATGAACCAAGAGGAATCCGGTGTCAAACTCTGCGTGCAGGAGCAGCCACTGACGGAGAATGAGGTGAAGCTGTTCGAACAGCGGATCGACGACTACTATCAGTTAAATCTCATTCTCGACAATCTACCCGTCACGAGGTACACGAAACAGAATGATTCGAGCGATGTGCTTATGAGATGGACCGGATTGCCCATTGGGTTTCGCTTCAACGATGAAAACGACGACGTGCATTACATCTACAATCACCTCCAATTCAAGGTCTTGATCCATCCTTACGACAGCATGGACACCAGCGTTGTGGTGGGAGATGGATTGATGGTCAAGACGTCCTCTGGAGATGACAAGAACCTGGACGACACTTTCATGGTAGTTGGGTTTGAAGCTATCCCTTGCAGCATTCTTCGTGACCCCATAGCTGCAGATTCTGTTAAACAGTATGGCAAATTGCCAGAACCGCGCTGCAACCCGGAGGGTCCCTTCCAACCCATCAAAGTGGGAGAGAGAATTGTGTACTCCTACGATGTCAAGTATGAGCTGAGCTCCATCCGTTGGCCAAGCCGGTGGGATGCTTACCTCCAGATGGAAGGGGCAAGAGTGCATTGGTTCTCCATCTTCAACTCCCTTGTGGTCATCTTCTTTCTTGCGGGCATTGTGTTTGTGATCTTCCTGAGAACAATCCGTAGAGATTTGAATAAGTATGAGGAGCTGGACAAGGAAGCACAAGCACAGATGACAGATGAGCTTTCTGGATGGAAGCTGGTGGTAGGTGATGTATTCCGTGCACCAAGATTCCCTGAGCTTCTCTGCATTATAGTTGGAGATGGAGTGCAGATCATGGGAATGGCCATTGTGACAATTCTGTTTGCTGCTCTCGGATTCATGTCGCCTGCTTCTCGAGGGATGCTGCTGACAGGCATGGTGTTGTTGTATCTCATCCTCGGTATTTTTGCGGGTTATGTGGCTGTGAAGATGTGGTCTAACTTGAGAGGAGATACTACAGGATGGAAATCCATCTCATGGAGAGTTGCATGCTTCTTCCCAGGGATTGCCTTCACCATTTTGACAGTGCTCAACTTTATTCTGTGGGCAAATGACAGCACTGGTGCAATCCCCATCTCTCTTTTCTTCATTCTGTTGCTGTTGTGGTTTGGAATCTCAGTGCCATTGACACTCTTGGGAGGGTTCCTTGGATCATTCACAGAGCCAACTCCATTCCCAGTACGCACAAACCAGATCCCTCGAGAAATCCCAATACAGAAATACCCTTCATGGCTCTTGGTCTTGGGTGCTGGTAGTCTCCCCTTTGGAACCTTGTTCATCGAGCTGTTCTTCATCATGTCGAGTATCTGGATGGGACGAGTGTACTATGTATTTGGTTTCTTGTTTGTGGTCTTGTTGCTGCTGCTCATCGTGTGTGCAGAAGTGTCGGTGGTTGTGACATACATGCATCTGTGCGTCGAGGATCATCGTTGGTGGTGGAAGTCTTTCTTCACATCAGGTTCAGTCGGATTCTATGTCTTTCTGTACTCCATCAACTACCTCGTATTTGATCTACATGGCTTGAATGGGCCTGTCTCAACTATTCTCTACATTGGTTACTCTATTCTTATGGTGATTGCAATCATGTTTGCAACTGGCACAATCGGTTTCCTGTCATCATTCTACTTTGTGCACTACCTATTTGCATCTGTGAAGTTTGACTGAGTTGTGTATGGACACTTAGCACTTGCATAATCTATGCTTGCACAAGTGCAGAGATTAGCAGCTTACATGTGAGGTGATGAAATTGAAGCATTTGAAGGCATTACGAGGAGCTGTGATGTAGCAATCTTGCACAGGGTTGAGTTTCCTACAATTGCAATTGAAAAACGGCAGCATAGTTAGTTTATAGTTAGTTTGGTTTTCCTGCAACCACAGATTTACCTCTACACCCTTTTCCATTGCATGGATTTCTTCTTCTTGGTGCTGAATCTGGTGAACATTGGAAGAGTAGAGCTTTGTTAGGGATCTTAAGAGAAACTGGTTTAGAAAAGGGTTTTTCAATTTGCTTATACAACAAGATGCTGCTGCCACTTTCATGATAAAAACTGCAGAAACAATAGGAACGAGCTGTGTTCACAGTTCTAAGTGCAGACATTTCTGTGAAAACTGTGTTGCAGTTACTCTCCACTTTCATATTTGATGCTATCTTTCATGGGATCTTGTGTTAGCTGATAAAAATTGCATTGTGCATCCATGATTCTCTACTTGGACAATTCAAGATGCTCATGTACTTGTAGCATTGCAAATGACCCATGATCTTATCCTGAACTCATAGAAGAGCTACAGATGAGGAAGGTGAAGATTCTGGCTGCAATAGTGACTGAATTTGTCCAAAACCAGTCACTCAGATGGAAATTTTGTCAAAAGGATGATGATTTGATAACCTGACCATCTGCAAAAATCAGAGAGCTTTGACAAAAATGTGTGCACTTGGAACGGTGACCACACTTGATCATTCCATTTGTGTAGCACAAAAAATAAAATAAAAATCTTTTGTCAGCAAAAATTGCAAAACCTTTCTTCAACAAGTTCTGGTTGCAAATAAATGTTCTGCTCTTTTATTCACCAGATCAGCACCAAGAAGAATCCCAGTGAAAGAGAAAATCTTGGTACAGGTATACTGAACTAAACTACCTGCAAATTTCAATACATTGTAAGAGACTTAATGCCAACTAGATAGTCATATGTACACCAATATTCCTTCTCACTCCTTCAATGTTCCACACTTCAGGACTTCCTGTGTCAGTGCTTATGTAGACCCCTTGCATTGCTTGAAACAGCCCATGCATCTCCTGGTGCATGAATTATCCAAACACTAATTGCACAGACATCAAGTCAAGTTTCATCCAATAAACAAGGTAGTGCACATAGTAAAATAATGTTCGAAATCCTGTTGTCCTTGTTGCAAAGATGATGGCAATCACCATGAGAGAACATGGTCACAATTGCCATGCATGTGATTTGCACTCCATCGCTCTACCACAATGTGAAGAAGCTCTACAAACCTTGGTGCATTGAAAACATCACCCATCACTAGCTTTCATCTTGAAAGCTCCTCTGTCATCCATGCTCGTGATTGCTTGTCCACCTCCTCATACTTGGTTGAGTCCTTTCGTGCTTTCACCTTTGTCATCTATGCTTGTGATTTCTTGTCCAACTCCTCATACTTGATTGAGTCCCTTTACTCTATCCCCGAAACAAAAACAAATTCTATGCCAGCAAGACAAGAGATGATTATCATAGAGCTGAGAGTGGAGAACCAATACACACTTGCACCCTTCATTTCAAGGTATCTACATCCCACCTGGCTAGGCTAGTGGAAAGGACTCAACTCATAAGAAACATCATATGAGTACACAATTTGGTCTCTAAATAAGTTCCAACCTTAACTTTGCAATAGGTTTCGATAGTTGTACTACATCAAAAGAGAATTTGTAGCACACATGATGAAGAACACTATAAGGATTAACTTCAAAACCAACTACCATGAGTGAACACTCTAGACTCTTATCAAAGTAGTTGCACCAATATCAATTTTATCTCCTATCCCTAAAACCTCATCTTGGTCTTGGCATTGCTCTCAAAAGTTTGTGGGTTTAGTTTTTTTCCATCTTTTCCCTCACTTCATTTTTGTTATCAAGGTTCAACTATTCTTCCATCTAGTCATGGCTATAGGTTTTTTCATATGTGTTGGCCTACAATTTGTTGTGTCCTTGATGTAAAAGTACAAACTTTTACAAATGTGTGCTTACACTTTATTTTCTTCAAGTTTACTCTAAAGCTCATCATTTGTTGATAAATTTTATTTTCTTCTATTTTTATGCAATTTTTTTCAAATTTGTGTGCTTGAAATATGTGTTATTGTAAAATAGATTTCTTAAAACATTTGTGTTTAAACTTTGGGTCCAAGCATATTAAAAGGAACCAAAGGTGCTTCCTTAGGTGATTTTTAAAATAAATATTGAATTTTTTATTTCAAAAATTCATTATATTATTATGTTAAGGTTTGTGTCGCAAATTTGTAAAAAATATGTCATTTCAAATCTTTTCAATTTTATTTACAAATCCTTACAAATATTGGTCACAATTGTTATCAAAATGTTTTTTCAATTTTGAATAATTAACTTTATGTAAAAAAATTTAAAAATTATACTAATATATTGAAAGGAAAATTGTTTAATATTGAATCCATTTACAATTTTTATTTTAAAAAAAATCAGATACACAAAATTAAATAATGGTTACAATTGATGCAGTACAAGTTAACAAACTTATGGCTCATTGTGTTTTTCAAAAGTGTCTGTAAATCGTTTTTCTTTTGTTTTAATACATATTTTAGATTTTATTTGCTTGGTGCAGATTTAAAGTTCAAACACAAAAATTTCAAAACAACTATGAACTTTATGTTGTTTTATTTTAGTATAGATTTTGTCAAATGTGTGTGTGTTTAAAATCAAAGTTTTGTTTTTTTACTATAAATTTTTTATGTTTAATAATTCCAAAGCTATTAGGATTTGAAACATTTAAACAATATTTTGTGCACTAGGTTTCTTATCACTTCTTTGAGGAGATGATTTTTTCATTCATGGTTTTGTAAAACATGTAATGATTAATCTAAATACAAGTTTAATGCATTTTGTGTCAATTCTCATGATAGGTTAACTATAAAAGTATGTTATGTGTCATATAGTTTGCAATACAAATGTTTACATATTATTATTATCATCATTATTTTTTCCATTTTTTTCCAATTGCATTTTCCCCCCATTGTTGATTATGGTTATTTTTAACATTCTTGTTGCAATTACCAAAAACTTGAAGAAAGAAACATTAATTTTTTTAAATTAAAATTTAATGTTTTGTTTTTTTGATAATCTATATAAACAAGTTGTTAAAAAATAATTCCAATTTTTCATCTTTTTTCATCATTTAGATGCAAACTTGATACATTTGTAACCAAAAAGGAAGGTGCTCAACTTAAACAATCACCCTACAACCTGCTGGATCTATACATGATCTGCAGTTTCTGAGGTTCTGAAACTAACTGCAACTCCTGATCCTTTTTGCCTAGACACGAGCATTCGCCTGCACACACCCTGGAAACTCCTGCACATGCACGGCTTGTACTCATGGACTTCCAGAGCTCTGATCACAGAATTTGAAACTTGTACTTTTATTTACAAAAAGTCCAAGGACTACATACATTCGGCCTCTAGCAGGTTCATTATCGATCAGACATCTGAGAAGGCACAACCTTTCAGCTCAAAGACTCTCAGCACTTACTCAATCCAACACCTCCAATCTGCTCCCTCACATAGTGCAACAAACGCAACCTCACAGATTCTCTTTTTTGCTGAAGTCTTCTATATTGTATGCTCACAAGCCTAATTGTACTCAAAAACCTCCAATACAGAATCATCTGAGTTCAATCTTATCAAAACCCCTCGTTGAATCTGGCTCTCATGCAAACACACTCAGCAGATCTCTAGCTTCAAATCACACTCTATCATCTTCTCGGACAATGCTTCATGAAGGCAATTACAACTACATGGCTGAGCTACTGGCGTAGCGGAAAGTCTGTAACCAGCCAAGAGCTCTGTCAATAATCAGATCTCTTTTCATGCCTACGCATTCTCTAAGTTCAACAATCATACCCTGCACTAATCCTTCCTCCACTATCTACTCTCCATCGAACCACTTTGAACCTCCTTCCTCCTTCACTCTTCAGCTCCCCCCACTGAACCTTCTGCCTAGCCATTCAAATTTTCACACCTCCTCAGCCACCAGTGTCCCAACCGCCTCTGCTCATAATTGCAGCTCCATTCCTCACCATAATTTCGTGCCGCCTCAACCACGCGTGATCAGCCTTCATGCTCATTCAGTAGCAGCCGCCATGCATTCCTTCCTGTACAACATCTCACACACACCCATAGAGAGATCTCCCCATGCACTCCCATGAAGCAGTAATGGAGAGACAACCGCAACAAAAAAAGAAACGGCTAATAAAGCAAACATAAACCCCAAGATCAGGAAGTGTTCACACTGGTGTGGCAATCTAATTTCGTGTTACACATTCTCATTGGAAGTTACGTGTGATTTTTTCTATGCGTTATAGTTCTTTTATACATTCACTTGTTCATATTTGTTCTTATGCTTCAAAGAGTTCAATTTATATGCGTTTAAAACCATTTAATAAATCGATGTAACATGTTATGTTATTAAATTATTTATGATTGTGAGTTATAACTTGTTATGTTCATGAATTTATTCATTTATTATTAAATTTGTAATATTACCATAGTACCAAATGTAATCCAACTTAATTATTTTAAAATATAAGATTCATGTTAAATATATTTTTAAAAATATTTATAATTCAACATTTTTCTTTTTTGAAAATTCATGTTTAAACAATTTTTAATACAAAACATATCCCCATTCACTTAACATAATGACCTTAACAAACATGCATAATGTATTTTCAAGATGCAATTCCCTCATTAGCCTAGAGTAGGGGTTTTTTATAAAAAAAGATGAAAAGTTTTCATAAGCTAATATGAATCATCATTATTGTGGAAGGAAGTTTGTGTAAGTGCATATGGGTCTTCAAACATTATGCAAGGGAAGGCATTGACAACAATGTTTTCCCTTATGCATTCACCCAACATTCACACAACATTCAATAGGAGAAACATTTTGCATCTAATGTTTGAATTGAAATTGCAATATACATAATAAGATATGATTTTTTAAAAGAATTATTAAATTGTTCTTTACATCACTTTTCATTAAAAGTTCAAACAAATAAACATGTAATTTCATAATTTGTCAAGAGGTAAAAGTTTTAAATAAAAAATTCATGAGAATCAAATTCCACAAATTAATGTTAAGGAAATAGTTGCTAGAAGATCACATAAGTTATTACCATGCTATTCACAAATGAAAACATTAAAAAAAAAAGGTTAAACAAGAAAAATATAATAATAATTTTCATGTTATCCATCATTTAATAATGGCACTAGAAAAAAACATCTTAGGCCCATTTGATAAATTAACACAAAAAGGTGAAATTAGTTTTAAAAACAAAGAAAATATGAAACAAAAACATTCATGCAACAATTTTGGAAATAATTGTAAAAATTCATAATTATAATTTTTCCATCATAGAGAAATAACTTGCTCTAAAAAAAATCATTCAGTTTTCATTATAAGGATTTTAAAAATGTGTGAAATAGACCAACCTTTATTGATAAGTATTTAAAAAAATTCATTGAATAACCATTTGTTTAGGTAAGAATTTTCATTCCAAAAGCCTATTTTCATTTAAAAGGTTACAAATTAAAAATTTACAAAATCATCAATTTTTGTTCAAACATGGTAGAATTGTTAATACTACATTTATTGTCCAAAATGTGCGCAAATTTTGAAATAAATGATTAATAATGATGAAGGCACAATTTTACTTGAAAATAAAATAGAATCAAATTTAAATTATGTTTAATTTAAATGCAACGTATTTCTTAATCATTTTTTAAAAAATCACCCCATTTAATGATCAAACTTATGGTATTGATATTGTGTTTCATCTACTCTATAATTTTATCAATTGCATAAATAATTTTTAGAGGATGATTAAAGGAATTATTTTGGAATTTTTTCATACATGTTTCAAATTAATTATTTTTCACAAAGAATGGACCTATTGAGTGAGAGCACTATTGAATGAAAGCACGTTAAATGGACCAAATTTATTGACAATTCAAAGTCCATTTTTTGAACCATTTTCAATGTATTTATGATTATTTACAAAAAAAACCCTTCAAATTATGTTTCAAATAACATTTTGGTTTTGTTATTCAATTTTTCTATAAGAAAAAAAATGCATAACCATGATTTGGGGATTGTGATGATGGTTTTGTTTCATTTGCAAAGTTCATTTTAGATTGAGTATTGATTTTTTTTTTTATGTGATGTTTTTATAATTTGAAAGATTTAAAAAATTAACGCACATTTTGATGAGTGCATTTGAATCATATATATAAATATTATGATGATACAAAAAATTAACACAATAATTTTTTAAAAATCTATCATAATGTGTTTTCACATTGTCATACATTTTGTTCAACAATATATGAATTGGTCATAAATTGAAAACTAACAAATGTAATTAATAAAATGTTAATAAATTGGCATGCACAAAAACTTATGATGATTTATTAAATTATATATCTAGTGAAAGTTCACAACATTTTTTTTCATTACTAATAAATATATCACATTTGATCAAATAGGAAACTTTTTGTCATCAATCAAATAAGATTTCACTTTGTTTCATTTACAAATGAAAAAACTTGTTTAAATATATTATTTATTTCAATGATTGATATGAACATGTTTTTTGACATTGTCACATCGAAGATATAATTTTTAAATGTAAAACATTTAAGTAGATGTTAATTTTTACCAAGTTGGTTCAAATAGATGAAATATTATATTTTTTACATTTCATGGTTAATGCATGAATAAAATGCATTTATGTACTTTCAACTTTTATTTTTCAAAAGTGTTTGAATACCATATTGATCAACTAATACCAAACATACTTGTTATATATTTTTATTATATTAATAAATTCAAATTTTTTATACAATTTATTATAAATTCAATGGATCCTATATTGGTTTGATAATAAAATTTGAAAATTTTTAGAGTTTATTTGTTGCATATTTGTTCATCAAATAATGTTGTGAAAATGCAATTTTTCATTTTCTATATATATTTGATTATGTTTTCATGCATTAATATTATGTTTACAAAGTTATGATACTTTTCATAATAAATTAAAAAATGAAAAATAATTCCAAAACCATTCAAATTGTGGATATGCTCCATGAAATTTATCATTTTTTTCAATAAAGGATGATTTTACCATTTTAATTCCATATGAAAATTACACCAATATCACATGTATCACTAGAAGTTATGATTGATTCACTATAAGTTTGTGATATATTTAAGTTTTAATTTTAAAATCTCATTCAAATGAAATGAAGCAAAAACAAAATTGTGTAGTTCAAAAGGAAAATTTTCCTAACTTTCCCTTTCTAATACATTTTCTCCTTTTTATAAAACATAATTTTTATGATTAGTTACATTAAATCATAACGTTGTGGGATATCCTTGCAAAATCAAATATGTGCCACATTAAATAAAACCATAAAGTTAACAACATGTGATTGTGATATTGAATCATGATATTCCTAGATTATGAATGTTTGTTGTTAAAGTTTTTTGTACATTCAAAATAAAGATAATGTGAATATTCATTTTAGCAAAAACTTGCAAATCCATAAATCACACATCAAAAAACATTAATTTTTAATTTTTCAAATATTTGTCATTGCATTAGAAAATAGGTTTTCCCCTTTGATCCCATTAAAAGCACCTTGAATGGTTATTTTAGATCAACTTTTCTCTTGCTTCAATTGAACATGATTTGAAAAAACAATAATAACATTTGAAGTTATGAATGTAATTAAAAGAAAAAAAAATCCTCACAAATGATTTAAATATTTAGAAAGTATGTTTAAGTCAGTGAATATATTTTTGAAATGCTTTAAAAACAAGTATTCATTTTCTTTAATTAATCATGTTATGAGAAAGAAATTGCATTTCAAAATTTAGATATGCAAAAAGATTTAAATTGAACATGTTTATAATGATGTGTTGATATTTTTTTAATATAACATGAAAAAATGTTTTGAGTTGATTAAGGACATTATTTGTGATTGTGAAGGTGAAAGGTTCAATTCTCACTTATGACATCTTATAATATTGAGCCCAAAGCAAATTGGTCTCAATTGTGATAATCTCAAGGTCTTTAGCTTCCTCTTCATTTCTCTCCACATCTGCATTTCCATGTTTATTTGCAATGTAGATTCATAAGGTGTGTGTGCAATGAGTTCAATTTTTTGGATGACCTCAAATTCCATGTCATGGAAAACCCATGAAAGAGAAAAATGCAAAGACAATGAAAAGAAAAACAAAAGAATGTTTAGGCACCACGAAGAAAAGAAAAACCTTCCGGTAGTCAAAACTCCAAATCTGGAGATAGAGCTACACATATTTTAGCTTCATCACAATAATTGAGCTCTTGTAATTATATTAACCTCAAGTGCATGAACTCTACTCCCTTTATTTCATGTTTTCGGACCTTCATGCTTCAAAAAAAATTGTGTTTAGGTTTTTATCTTACATATTTCATGACTTGAATTTAAATTATCATGTTCTATGTTTGGACATACATTCAGAGATGAGTTGGCTATAGTTTGTTCTAGTTCTTTTCCATGCTTAAAATTCTTTGGCCACAATAGTTTTTGTGCCCATGTGTTTAAAATTGGGATAGGATGCATATCAAAGATTGCTTTCATATATAAGAATAATCTGCCTTCAAAAGGAAAGCCATCTGTGAGCCGATACAATCCTCAATCATCTTAACTGTTTTACGCGGTCAAATGCAAGCTATACATCTATGTCAAATTGAACAAATACATTCTAGGATTGAAGCCCTCCAGAACACCCTAACTGTGCTTGCTTGGCAATATGCCATATATCTATGAATTTGCAGAGAAATCTCCACAACAAACAATTCAAGGCAATATGCAAGTGGACATTTGAGACTTGTTGCACTCGCATTTTTATTTGAGACCCATGAGAGAATTGACAGGAGGTTTTGGCAAGGTGAGTTAACAGGTTCAGTTGAGGAAGACTTGTTGTAATTAAGTTCGAGGAACATACCTATTAAACTGTTTTCTTTGGCCGTGGTGGGGCAGGAATTATACCCCACTTTTGACGAAGTCCATCCAGATCTTCACCAAGGTGCTTTTCATAGTATATACATATGAGGTCAGTTGCAGACTG
>Ga0209208_10007116_pt1 | contig 15290 bp, 10 predicted proteins | sample S1TSphfallax_3_FD_187694 | JGI IMG/M metagenome (GOLD analysis project Ga0209208, IMG submission 187694) | Host-associated microbial communities from peat moss isolated from Minnesota, USA - S1T2_Fd - Sphagnum fallax MG (SPAdes) (version 2) | ecosystem: Host-associated > Plants > Peat moss >...
GAAGAGCTAGAGCTATTTGTGGTTGAAAACCACAAACTTTGTTTTGATATAACACAAATTTTAAATGTTTGTTTTAGGATTTTTTCAACAAAACGTGGAATTATGTTGTAATTTGGATTCATGTTTTCAGTAATACAAATAAGCATAGACTTCTACATTGAATTCTATGTTCATCTTTTATGTGGATTTCCTATAGTGTTAGATTATGATGAAATGAATTATAATCTTAGTTTTGGATTTTTTTATAATGTATTTTTAAATACAAATTCCAGTTATATGTAATAACCATGAATTTGATCTTGGAATGAAGTAATGTTAGGTTTGTTGACATTTAAAACAAAAATAGTGAACATAGGCATGTGAAATGCAAATCTGTTGTAACAATAATGTGAAATATTCTAGAGAAATTTAAATTTCACTTTTACCAACTTCACCCAAAATTATGGCAAGGCCAATCACAAAACACCAATGCTAGTAAGGGCCAAGGTTTTAGGAAGGACCAAAAGGGGAAAGGTGTAGCCAACAAAGGGCTAGCCACCAAGCTAGCTCAAGGCCAACCCAACACCATGGATGCTGAATTTGCACAGTTTGAGGCCCTAGTCACAAGCATGTTGGCCCACATGAAATTTACTACGTCTGGGCTAAAAAAGGCTAAGGATAGGGAAAATGACAAATCATATGGGTTAAATGCAAATCAAGGATTTTTTTATGGAGCTAGTTTTTTAAGATCAATGGCACCAAATGAGACAATGCCACATATGTTAAAAGATCATTAATCATGGGCAACAAATGATGGAAACCATGTTATGGTTCCAAATCCTAGTGAAATGATTTCCATAGTTGCACTAGTGACAAGAACTAATATGTGGGTGCCAGAACCACGAGGTGTTAATGAAAGATTGGATTTTTGACATGGTGAGGCTCAATGCTAACTGAAGTTCCCACAATCATTTGTGTTAACATACATCATTCCCAATCCCATTAGGGTGTCAACTTCAGGTGGAATGTCAAAGAAAGTGTCTAGTTTTATTCCTAAGTCCAAAGAACCCACAAGTTTGATGGGGGTGGCCAATGCAGTGTGTCAAACACCACTATTTTCTACTAAAACATTGGCCATTTCAAGTATTCAAGCAACAACTGTGTTTCCCTTGGCAACCACATTATGTGAGAATGGTGGAACACCAAAGGTGATGGTTAGGTCAGAGGACATTTTTGTGCCTCTTGCAATTCCCCATCTTGTTTCTAAAGCGAATTGCACGGAAGTGTCCAAGGTTCAACCTGAATCTTAGCATATGGTTATGGCCAAATTTCATGACCTCCCAGCATGGCCAACCATTGATTGAACTAATGTTATTCCTAGGGTTGTGGTTGTGCACAATGAGGAAGGAATGGTTTAGTTGAAGGGGGCATCAACACGATGATACCGACCCCTTAAAGTGTTGTTGGATTCTGGTATTCAACCATTGATGTTGGGCAAAATTGCTATTGATGGTCTTGGATTAATTGATGCCGATTTCGACCATGCCCATATCACATTTTGACATCGATGGGTGGGTTAGAGAAAGCACAAAAGTTAATCAAACAAAAAGTTGTGATTTAGATTAATCCCAACAAACCAAAAGATTACACTATTGTGTGGGCCCAAACAATGGTCATGCATCCTACATCCTATGATGTGTTGGTTGGAGGTGTGGTGTTATACCCCCTAGGGGTTACCATTGATTTTTTGGAGGAAATCGATTACTATTGTTTAGGCTAGCAAACAAGATTTAGCCACAAAGGCTTCATTACTGGTGAGATTCATTGGGGGGCAAGCAGGAAAATGTAACAAATCAACTATGTTGGCTAAATTCTCAAGCCTTCCACATGGACTTGGGTTGTTGGAGGGTAATGTCCATGACTAGGATGCACCTCCAAATGGTGAATTGGTGGTGTTAAAGCCACAGGGGATGCCAATCATTCCAATTTCTCCATTGGATCCTAAGCCACCATGAGGCACATTGACTCAACTCTAAGCATTTACCAGTAATTATATTCATCAGGCTTGGCACATTATATTATCACCAAGCCCACAATCACTTGTGAACCTTGGTAATGGGCCTTCAGGTCTAAGCCCATTGGATATTAAAGTTATTCAATGGGATATTCCCAAGGATGAGATATGCCTACTTGAATTGCTTGAAGGCATTAGTTTTGGATTAATTACAGTTCTGCAATCAAACATCCTAATCCGAAAATACCATTATGTGGAGAAGGATCCATAAACCATATAAGCCTCCATGTGGCATGTCATGATGTTGCAACAAAAGTATCCCCATTTGTTACCAACATCAACCATACAAGGTTATCAACATTCTTTACCAAATAACATCACCTTGCTGGGGGCATTAGTTTGGGCAAAGATTGGGCCAATTGATTGGTCATTTTTAAATGGTCATGCCAAGGTCTTTCATAAGCAGGTATGGGTCGAAAATTTTTCGATCCCATGTTAGGTTTATTTTGGGAATTGATTCGTGTTGTGCAACATTTGTAACAGTCACATATGCACCCATGTGCATATTTCTTTGGAGAATGTCCCACCATTGAAGGATACTAGGCCAACTATTTTGGTTGGATGGCAACAAATTAGGGCTTGGATTGGTGAGCCAGTGTAGGTGGATTCTACTTCAGTTGGTTCATGAATTCATTAATTCTTATGGATGTGGACGAACTTATGGTTTGTCATGATGACCGACCACCTTTGGCTATGGTCAATAGGGTTGGCCTTCCGTGAGCAGCCCTACCAACATTATTGATTTTTCCACATTCTCATGCATTTAGGAATGGGGGCCTCGGGATGATTTGGGACTCACATTCATTTAATATGGAAAAACCTAATGCAAATGAGAGGGAATGGGCCATGGGGTTTTGCACCGACACCACAAATGTGCAAAACATTTTCAAAGAGCCCATAAGCAAATTATGGGGCAAGTTATGGATCTCAATTGCCTCACATGGATTTTCAGCTTGGTCTTGGCAAAACATTTACGTTTTGGCCAATCACACCCACCCACTCCACCCCACCTTTCAATTGTTGCATCTTTTGTTAGGTCAACTATGGCAATGAACCTATGCAATCATTTGACATGCGTTGTAACAAAATCAAAGAACAAATGTGTACCTGCAATTTTTTTATGTGCAAAACTTGGTATGGAAAGAAAAATGCACCCAACATAAAGGGCACCCAGAAAAAAATTAAAGCTATCTCAATAAACAAACCATTTGTCACTAAGCATCAGGGCAATATTGGACCTTCGTGTCCTTCCACTTGGTGATGGCATCTTCAAAAAGGAAATTGCCAATCATGTATATACTCAAAAGCCATAAATATTTGTGGTTCCATAAATATAACTGTGTATAAATGTTGGCTACCTGTAGAAATGGAGGTGTACGTTTGGCTATTGCTGATGAAAGAGGGGCGGGGGAGGGTGGCGATCACTACAGGTAGCCATTTGGCAATTTTTAGCCACAGAAAAAAAAACGCTGCTCGTCATAGACCCCTTATTGCCAGAACCCTGGGGCCTCAGGAAATTCACAATGAATGTCAGCTTCCTGATGATCAACTGATCATGCACAGTGGATTCAATGGAAAGTGAATCGTGGTGGAAAGGAGTCAAGTCCAGGAAATCTGAAATCATAAGTTTTTCTATGATGTCAGGTGCACTGCTTTTGAGTGGAGAGGAGGAAACAATTCAGAATATTTTTCACTTTCTATGATCAAAATGTGCAAAGTTTTCAGTTGAGAATGAATGTGGTGGAGCAGATCAGGAAGTGCACAAATTATTGGTTTTTGTGATCCACTCTTTGCAATGAGATTATTTGAATGCATTTACGATGCACAAGTAACTGTCTGCTGCTTTGAATATTTATGCGAAAAGAGGTTTCCTCCTCTTTTGCACTTAAGGACCTTGAATCCATTTTCAAGTTCTTAGGAATGTGGCATTCCATGAGTGCAATTCCTATGCTTTGAATACTGCAGCTGGTTTTATGGGTTGAGATCATATTTCATGTGTTTTTGCAAACTTGGAATTCTTAACCTTGACAACATCACAACAGGCGAAGGGAAAGCCAGGTAAGACAGGCACATTTGCAGCAAGCTTCTTTCAGCTGCTACTCCTGCATGACAGATCTGGCAAAGATTCAACTAGGCTTCACAGTTGTAACTGATTGCCATGCTTCAATAAGCCTAGAGAAAGCAGGAAATGCTTTACAAATGGAGTGCTTTTACTCTTCAGACTTTGGGGAAATTATTTCAATCTCTCTTCAGACAAACATATCCTCTAGCATTGAATTCTTCATAATGAAAAGAAGCTCAAAGTTGAATGTCGATTTTCAACTTGAAACTTTTGGTTCCAGGCATCTTGTGGCATGTGAAAACATGTGTTACAGTGCAGCCTTATACCTTGATCTAGTACCAATGACTGTTCTATATGTGATGTATTGTGTTCTACATTGTGACCTAGCAAAAGTCATCAAACTTGTCATTTCTTTGAGAGAATTGGGTGACTTGCAAGTGCAACAGGTAGAGTTGGTGGTTACTGTTGGGAGGAATTGCTTCATACAGACTACTAGAGAAGTTCTGAGTAGTCAGGATGCCAAGTACATCACCAAATCAGAGGACCTCCAGTTTCACAGCTAGAGCAAGAAGTGAGAGGGCCAAGCAACTACAATCCAGGGGAACAAGAGTCGCTCATCACGGTTAGTCCAAGGTTATGCTGATTCTCAGACCCATTAGGATCAGGTATACCAGCAGCAAGGGTATTTGCATCAAGGCTCTCAGAATTTCTTGGATGGGGGGTGTCACAGCAAGGTCATCAGGGTTCTTATATATTCACTGGCATCTTACAGACCTTATGAAAATATCCAAGGGGACAAAGACATCAGGCCAGGCCATATTATCCACCAACAGCATTCTGATTGCCCAACAAACTGAAGGAGATCTAGAGATTCAGTGCTGTGTCCTTGGTATTTTTCATAAAATAATTCCTGTGTTATGTATTTTATATGTGAACCCAGTATCTAGTGGATAATTCTTTAAAGTTGTTTGCTTCTTTTTTCAAAGAGCATCTCTTTGTGCACTACATAAATGATCTGGTTCTCAGCAAGTACAAACAGCATAAAGTCTTCTGTGCTTTGCACTGAGTTTCCATGGGTAATGCACAATCTGCAGCTTGTTCTTCAGTTGAGTACCAGATGTAGATCTATGGCCCACTACAGGTACTCATCCAGAGTTTCTGGGATACTAAAAAATGTAAGGTTTTCTGAACTGACAATACAGTGTTGTTATTTAGTGCATGATCTAGTAGGTGCCAGCAATTTTTTTAAATTAGAGGATTGAGCTTAGCAGCACTTGAACTGCAGCGGAATTGCTTCACCCATCCGTGAACCCCAAATTTTACACCTACCCAATTCCAAGAAAACAGCAACATCCAGAGTATTGAGCAACACAAGTGATCAGCATCAAACAACTCTAGTGATAGCAGGCCAAGGCATGTCAGTAGTGCATGTCTCTCTTGGTAGGGTTTAAGGTATGTCACTAGTGTGTGTCTCTGAGTGTAAGCCTCACTAGACAGCTTAGATGATTTTGAAGATAAATTGAAGCTTTAAGCCTCCCAGCATGATCCAGATTGAATGAGGATATTATTGACCTTTTTTATTAGTAATGTGTTAGGAGACAGGGTGACTCAGTCATCCTGTTGCTTCTAAAATGCAGCAGAAATTCCTGTTGCCTCCTTAAATGTGACATAAACTCAATTATCTTTGTACATATACTTGTTTGCCAGAAATGTTGAGCAAATGTATTCTATTTATATCGACACCCATGGGCCGTGGCTCATTGTAAGGAGCTGATGAAATTGTTCCTGTCATATTGTAGTGGAATATTTTCTATTTACCTATACCAGTATCAGAAACTAACGAAATTTTTGCCTCAATGTTTTTGCAAGTTATTACTTACTTATGTTGTCATGCCTTCCTATATAAGCACTCAATGCTGTGAAAAATAACAAAGTCGCACACATGAAAACACACTTAACTTTGTTCCATTTTGTTGTTGTGCTTTGAACTTGGATTTTTGCAATTTGCAAAGTGTTTTTAAAACACAAAAGATGAGATTCTAGATTCACACTGAGATAAATGCCTTCAACATGAAAACAAGTGTAACTCCATTCACATTTATTTGCCTTCCAACCCCAAAAACTTCAATTTGGGGCTTTGTGGCCCTTGGTCAAGGGAGATAGGCCAATAGTTCTAATTGATGAAATTTGAAATCAACATGCAATAACAATAAGCAAGAAAAAAATTGAGTTCAAGTTAACAATTTGACATATCTTGATAAGTAGAGCTGCATTGTTTAAGCGAAAAACAGTTATGGCAATTCTCAAATCCTCCTCATAGTGCATGCAAGAGTAAACATTAAGACCCAAACATCACCTCTACACACCCATATATACACAGAGAAAATGTTTTTGTAGCTCAGATATGAATAGGAGTTTTCTTAAGAAAATATTTTGGGTATGAACATATGTATATTGGTACCTTGAATGGAGGCTGTCAAGGGAGATGTCAGTAATATGGCTAAATTATAATCACAAAGGTAGAGGTTTGACCCACTAGGACACCAATACCATAGTACTTGGGTGGTTTTGGCACTTGTGTGTGGAATAATTAATATAATTTTAATATTTAATTTCAGCATATGAATTTTTAATTTTGGAATTTTCCGCAAGTAAGCAATATCATTATTAAAAGCCTGATAATTCTCATAAGTTTTTGCTATCCTTGTGGTTAGATGGTTCACAATTAGTATGTTTGAGAGGAATAGGTTAGGGTTTGAATCTAGCTGCTTTCAAATGTAGTTTTTCCACTTCTCACTGCATTTTGGGCTGATAAAAAATATATAATTTGAAAAAATATAATTTTTAAAAATTTATACTAAAGCCACCCATGTAATATGGTACTTTGATTCATATCCAGCCCCTAGTTATGACAAGTGTTGCGTGGGTATCAACTTTTGAACTTACAGACTAGTACTGATATTGGATTTTTAAAAATATTTCCCATGGACAGCTTGGTGTTGGTAAGCCTAGTCTTGGCATTAGAGTCCAAGGCTGATTTTTTACTAGTATGAGACTAATATATTAGGGTTGTATTAGTCTACTATTGAGACGAATGCAACCCTAATATGAATCCAGTATTACCTCAAGTCCCTACCAAGCAGGTATTGATGTGAGGAAAATATTACCTCATGTTCCTACTAGGCATGTCGTCGTACACCACTGGTATTGCCTCAGGTCATACCAATGTGGTCAGTTTTTTTATACCAGGACCAATAGGTCAATCTATATACCATAGTTTCAATATGGTACCCACCCAACATTAGTTATGACCAAGCTGATCATTGTTCTGTTTCTTGTGATTTGGCCACAACACTAACATAGCCTAATAGTAACTACCTTCAAATGTTTTTTTGTGAAGCTTTCTAGGTATGTCAAGTTTGTACTAAATATGTAGAAGAATGAGCTTAGAGTTGGCTGCACATTCTAGCTCAAATTTTAGCCCTGTTTGTATGCACGCAGGGGTTATAGTATTAATTTCTAAATATATACAAAGGGTTTTGAAATAGGCTCGTGTGAAGGTGTGTGGGAAAAACATAATGACCAATAAAATTGTTGGATTTGGTGGTGCGGATATTTTTTCTTGGTTATTTAGAGTGTTCTAATAGTCAAATGTGTAATAAGGTTTGGTAGGTTTGTGAGAATTTAAGAGGAGCTATTCAAATGGTAGAAAAGGGCCATTATTTTCAATGTTGAGCAGAATACGGTTGTGTGTGTAGTAGTAGCTCTGATAATTTATTTTTTCATGCCAATGGGATTGCTGAACATGGTGGTATGAATTTGTTTTCTTAGTTGCGTTAAAGTGAACTAACATTTCAATGTGTAATAGCTATTTAGAAACAGGGTTTTGCACATTTATTTGTGCGCAGGCAGTTTGTTTATGGAGATAAAAGTTGATAGCCAGTAATATATCCTCCGCCTCCGCCCCCCAAATTGAGCAGAGCTCTTTTGGTTTGGTTTGGCCACAAGAAGAAGCGAGAAGTTAAAAGCACCTGCGAGGCGAGAAACGAAGCCGCGCATAGAATCAAACAACTTAAAAGCCCTTGGGACAACCAAAGGCGTCCAGCAAAAGAGAAGAGAATCAAAAACAGAAGAGAAGAGAAGAGAAGAGAAGAGGAATGGGCACTAGGCTAGCAGCATCATCCCGTGCACGCGCAGCAGTTGCACAGCTGAGCTCACTCACGGTGCCGCACATCTCATCTCTCCTCTCCTTTGTGGCCGTGCCTCCCGCCCCCTCTTCCTTCCCCCCCGCCTTCCCCCCACTCTCTGACACGCGGCTGCGCTTCTGTTCCCTCTGCTTGCCTACTCGCCGTGGATTGGCCCACAACGTCCATCGATCCGGCAACTTCAGGATAAGAATCTGAAGGCCACGATTGGACGAGGTTCCATGCCACGTGCTGCTTTCAGTGACGGCCAATGATTCCCCAGATAAGTGTTTAGTTGCGGTCGTCGATCCTGACACGTGTCGTTTTCACAAGTCACAAAACCACCGAATCAGTCAGTGATGGACTTGCTGCAATGGTTTTTTTCTTTTTCTTTTTTTTTTCCCCGACAATTTTTGTCTTTTTTCTTTTTAAACCAAAAGACTTGGGAAAGAATTGGATTTAATTTTTTTTCCTAATGTAAATTAGACTTCTTTTTTTTTCTTTTTTTTGGGAAATTTCAACAAATTTTAGGTACCACAATTTATTATATTTTGTAAAACCTGCCCCTAAAGTTGCCCTATGTAAAAAATTCACACGTTTATAGTTTTCTTCAAATGAAGTTTTGGTAAATTACCCCCCCCCCTTTGATGGAAGTTAGGAAAGGGCAGGTTCACATAGGGTGGCCAGGGTGAACCAGGTCCTAAGTCGGTGCATTCACAGCCTCATCCCAAATGATTCCCCTCAAGAAAGTAAAGTACAGGTCGGTGCATTCATAGCAGGGTTCCTTTTAAGGATTTTGTGATGTAGCCAAAATGGTGATCATCCAGAAAATAATTTAGCCAGATTTGGCTAAACGCTAGACATGAAAGTAGAACAACATCAAAATCCTTCTATATTCTTGGTTACTTATAGGAACTTACCATAAAAATCTGGCGAGTTGAAAAAAAATTCTACAAAATCTGGCGAATTTGGGTCTGTTTTTTTCCATGGAAAATCCTTTGTATAGAGGTAATCATATTTTTCAGGTCGAAATTTGGCAAAAATTCGCCAGCCTCATCACAAATTAATCCCCTCAAGAAAGTAAGTATAGGGCCGGAGGAAGCACCACTTGACGATGTTGTCCTGGGGTGACACCAAACAGATTTAAAGTTCTCGTATTATCCTACAGAAAAACCCCGCATGCAATATTTGGGGGAGGGGGAGGGTGGGAAATTTCGCCAAATTTCGACCTGAAAAATATGATTTTGACCTATATTTCTATGGGGAAAACGGCCCAGATTCACCAGATTTTGAAATAAAAATTAAAAATTCCAGATTGCCAGATTTTTATGAAAAGTTCCAGTAGGTAGCCAAGAATATACATCAAGCAAAAATCCAATAGCACACAATACTCTAAAACAAAATGAAACAAACATGCCAAAACTTTATTCAAAAGATGAATTGAATGGAGGCCTGAAACAAAAAGAATAAGACTAAAAATTAATTTTTCAAACTAGTGTTAATGCAATTGAGGGAACTACCTCTATTTATACATGTTTAGGGACTTAATAAGAGAAAGTTTCCATGTAAGCTTCCATATGGCCCATTGTTTGAAAAAACTTTCTTGAGCACCTTTTAATTACACATTGTGAATAAAAAGTGGATGATTGTGGATGAATTTCATACAAATGATGAACTATGCAAAATTAAAATACCATTTTTCATTGATTAACTATGAAAATAATTATATGTCTAATGACTTGCATTCAGGTAAGTTATACGGGATGCCATCTATGACACCAAATTTGAATTCAAACCATGTAACCAAGCTCTTTCTAAATTGAACTAGGTTTTTGTCCCTTTTTTAACAAGTTCGAGTTCTTTACTATATTAATTTTATTTTTTTAAAGGAGATAATCAAACCATATTTTTAGGAAATTTATTATTCTAGATATATATACATAACAATTAATAAACAATATTTTTATCATGGGCATCATGCACTTGTTGGACAAAACTGTTATCACAAATAATTTCTAATTTTAATTGGGTGCAATGTAGATTGAATGATGAACCAAACCTAGTCGTAAACACAATTGAACTCCAAGTTTTTTCCAAACTCTTTGAAACCAAATGTTCTATGTATGAATAAAAAAGCTTATCTTAGAATCACACTAGAGATTCTCTAAAATTTAAAAAACACCTAAACAATAGGACTGAAAGCTTTTTTCAAAATCAAAAACTAGACAACACTAGTGCAAACAATGGCCATTACCTAACACAATTGGCAATTGGGAGGAGAAACCAGCCCAATTATATAAGCAGTGCAACATGTGCAAAGGCACATATTCAATTTACAAAAACCCAACCCTTTCTATGTGGACTATTGGTGTGGATGTTGCATCTAAAATTAATATGAAATATTCATTTAGGATTGGATTGAATTGCTTCTATTACCCTAAAGCACAATCCCTAAACCCTTCAAACCTATGCTCTTCTTTATTTACTTTTTGTTTTCTATTTTTTGGACCTTCACTTCTTTGTTTGCTCATGTGTTTCCCAATTTTTTTATTGTCTTTTATTTTGCAAGGTTGGCTCAAATATCCTTACAAAATGTAAGTGACCAATCGCTTGGTGTTAATCATAGAAATGACATTTCAGCCTTAAGGTATAATATTGCACCTGAAAAAAACAAAAAATCAACTTTGCACCATGCGACAAGCATCCCAAGATAGATTCAACATTAATTGGCAACATTTTTTCAGAAAACATTCCAAACTATTTCAAACAGTAAAAAAGTGATGACAAGCTGCCCAAAAACTAGTAAGACAACTGCAATGTGACCACAATTTCTCAAAAAATAATTATTATTATTATTATTTATTTATTTATTTTTGGTGAATTTTCTTCAGAAAAAAAAAGGAATTTGAGAGAAAATATTCCAGTCTCTTTTTGTGCTCACCCAAGTGCGAAAATTGGTCCCAAAAACAAATTTTAAAATAGGGATTTTTTGTAAAAAAATCACCACAGGTGGGGGTGGTCAAAGATGGCAAATGTAAGTGAAAGCTGCATGATAAGACTCCACTTTCCCTGGAGGCAAACTAGTGCATGCATGAGACCACCCTCCACTCACTCACCAACAACAACATTCCGTGTCTTACCAGACAACAAGTGGACGATATACAGCTCAAAGAGCCAATCCTGACACCCCTCTTTCTTTTTTTCTTTCTTTCTCTCTCTGTCTCTGTCCTTTCTTTGGCTTTCTTCACAAACCACCCACGCACCACCATGCGCGTACACCACAACTTAGCAGCAGCATTTGGGCACTACCTTACAAAATAAAAAAACAAAGGGGGGAAGGAACAACATGACAACAATCATGGGGGCCAATTACAGTAGCATCCAAAAAGCCCGACCTTGCCCACAATAATTGGCTACTACTTCTCCATATTTGAAATTGGCACCTTCCCTTCGCCAACGCAAGGCGCTAAACACACCCCCTAACGAGCTCTGTCCGGCGCTGGTTTCGCTTGTCTTTTTGCACACCTTTTTCAGCCTTGCACAGTTCTGCAAGAAACAATGCAACCCGGTTTTCAATGTTCTTCGGTTCTTCAAAACAAATGAAGAACGCTCTCTCCTGATGATCTTCATTGCCAATGTTTTGGGCACATGTTTTGCATTGCGGGCGCTGATATGGAACCCACAAACTCCCCTGCAGAAAATGTAGCGCTGACCATTGGCACACCATTATGCACTTACAGAGGGGTTTTATCTTTTAAATTCATTGCAGACACAAAGTTGCAAAGGGCAAAATTTTTAAAACCCTGCGGAAGAACAACAACGCAGTTCTCCACAGGGCTGCACTGTCAGGCCCGAAATCAGCGCTGAACAAAGCTCGTTACGGGGTATTTAGCGCCTCGCCCTTTGCAACTGCTAATAAGAGCATACACACTGAAATCTGATGCCTGCAAAGTTCGTAAGGAAGTGTTTATGTGTTTACGGTCCTTCTTCGTACAACAAGAAGTTCATAATTTAATTTTGTCCATCTTGGTATGGGGTGAATTATTACATATTCAATCACTTCGAGAAATTTCCTAGTGTATTTGGAGTGTACCTCATATGCTGCCTGGCCCTTGGAACCTTGTTTTTGGGAAGCTCCTCCCCCCCCCCCCAACACCCCACATCTTCCTTGTGGGAGATGCTAAATACCCCATCCCCAAAGAGCTCTATCTAATGTCTTTCGAAATTGCTTGGCAAGGTTTCATCATTTGGAACTTTTTTCTTTTGTGTCTTGCATGGTTTTGTGTGACTTTTTTGCATTTTACATGTTTTGCAAAAAAGAACATTATTTAGTTTATTTTACATTTTTTATTCTCCCAAGTTGAATTTAGACTAAGCACCTTTCTCTTGAGAAAGAAAGTATCAACTAGCATCATAGTTTTCAATACTAAAAAACCGTAATTTTTTGTAATTTTTTTAAAAGGTCAAACCAATCAAACCTTGCAACAAAACAAGGCTTATTTCTTAAGCATCAATCATCTTTTGTGCTAGACAATATTTAACAATGCTGGCTAGTTTTAAGAAATTGTTACAAATGTTTCGTAGTTATCAACTTAGGTATATATACCCATCTAACAAACCAGGGGTGAAAATATGAAGAAACCAGCTCCAAAATGAACTTTCAAGGTTTCATGAAAAGTGAACCTCATGAGGTAAACAATTGGAGGCAAGAAGCTACAACATTTGGATTTTGAAAACTAAATCAAGGAATATTATTAAGACTAATAGGCAATTCTTTGAATTTGAGAGGTAAAAAGAGCTTTTAGCACACACACCTTTTAAAGAATACATGTTCAGTTGTTGAACCTTGTTGTATTTGTATGCTACAACAACATTGGACATGAAAAGACATTGTATGGAAAGAAGTAGCAAGACTGACATTAGCATCTTAGTAGTAGGTATGATTATATCATTGTTTTTTTTAATGAATTTTAGGTTTTAGGTTTGTTTGAAATTTTGAGGTTCAAGTTTTGCTACAACTTACAACAACTTCCAATCTCTAATTCCTCTTTCAACAAGGTTTAATTGTAATGCCAAATGCAAAGTGTTTTTGAATTTAAAGTGTCCAATGTTTAACCACAACCCATCATTTGTCAAAATGGAACTCAATGATCAAGGTTGTCAATTTGGTAGTGTTATGACTTTTGTTGTAATTTTTCAAAATTGTGTTATTTGATTTTCAAAACATTGAAAGTGGAATTATTTTGATAAGGGTGCCAAGTTTGTCACAAGAAAATTTGTTATGTCAAGGCACCAACCTCATTGCATGGATCAAACTAACAATTCAACATCACTAGCCATAGAAAGATCACTCACTACATAAGGTATCTTGAAAACTTTACCTGAACAAACAAAATTTTGGACACCTTCAAATTACACCTATTAAAAGGCCAACTTTGGTTTTTATTTTTATATTAATCACACAAATAGGTAGAGAGAGAAAAAATTGCAAAGTATAGTTTTAAAATTCAACTCCATTCATTTTATTCCTATGGTTCTATGATATGATATTTTATTAATTCCAAGTCCCTAACACACACCCCATCAATCAATGGACCATAGCATAGTCCACATAAAAATGGCAATTAGAGGTGTAATCCATGACTTTTGAGTTCAAAAGTCCATGGCTTTTATGCTTTTTAAATATTTGTAAAATGATTTTGTGCATGATGTAGATATTCAAGTTAAGATCTTTTGAACCAAGTCCATTTTAATAAAATTTAAGACCTATAAAATGACATGGGCACTACAATGGCAACCACAAGGACATAATTGGCTTGCGTGACACCCAAAATGATCCACCCATTTGTGCATGCACCCCTTAAGCTTAACTACTTACCTACCTAGCCTAAGAAATGTAGGTAATAATGATTACCTACTTTAAGCCTACCTACTTATTGACTTAAATGCCACATGTCAACATCTTATCAGCCTTAAGTTGAATGATTTAAATTAAATTAATAAAAATATTAAACATTTAAATAAATTTAGAATTGTCCCATGTCCATTGGTGATTTGTCAACACATCATCACCACATCAACACATTGTTACCTATGTAGTTGCATTATAGTTGCAACATAATGGCACAGTAATTATAACATACTGACATAATAGTTACAACATAGCGAAACACAATACTTGTAACATAGTTGCACAAGTTGTATATGTATCCAATTTTATATGTGATGAGTTTTATTAGTGCAACTCTTACAACTCATTTGATACCGTTCAAGCTATGATGAATTGCAAGTGGTCATTGCAATTCAAAATTGCAACTAACACCCATTTGCATGCCTAGTTGCAAAACATGTATTTTCTCATAGTGATGGCATGAACAACCAAATTTGATCATGCCCATTTGATTTTTTTTATGTTTTTGAGTGACCATCCAAAAATAATTGAGCTAAAAAATGGGGGTGGTTGGATTTAATATGGGTCAATCAAGGCCAACTAGGTTTTGTTATGGTCATTTGAGTTTTCTTTTTAGGTTTTTTTTCCATCCAAATTAAGATTTAAATAGTTATTATAAAATGAAATTCTTTAGTTTAGTTGAAAGTTCAACTTAGGTGATTGAAGTTGTCCAAGTGCTAAATTACAATGCAATTGCACAAAAATTAAAATATACATATTTTGAATATTCCACCCAACTACGTGGTCACTATTGATTTGACCTCGATGCAATTGTAATTGTAATTGGCTTAGTTAATCCCAACCACTAACATGAAATTTGCAAAAAAACAGAAAAGACCTACAAGTGCAATTCAATGGCATCCTCAATAACTAGTTGCAATATGGATAAATTGCAAGAGAAATAATTTGTTGTAGAGAACTCTTAGTCCAAGTAGTCCATTTCTTCCCGAATGAATTGTACTCACCCCATAAGGAAACATTTTCTCCTCTTAGAGATCCACTTCCACCTCCTAACCCCCCCCCCCCCCCCCCCCCCCCCCC
>Ga0209208_10007117_pt1 | contig 15286 bp, 11 predicted proteins | sample S1TSphfallax_3_FD_187694 | JGI IMG/M metagenome (GOLD analysis project Ga0209208, IMG submission 187694) | Host-associated microbial communities from peat moss isolated from Minnesota, USA - S1T2_Fd - Sphagnum fallax MG (SPAdes) (version 2) | ecosystem: Host-associated > Plants > Peat moss >...
AGGTGGCCAACTTTAGACCTACTTGCTTAGGTGGCCTAAATTAGCTATGTAAGTCACATAAAGCCAAGGTATCCTAGGTAGCCAATGTTGTATGTGTGAGAACTTAAACTCCTCACCTCCATTTTGGAGGGTCAAGTCCTTACCATTGGACTACAACTTCAAAAGTTGAAACTTTTGTCATCATATTGTAATAAACTTGATTGAATTTTTTGTTTTGATGAACACATTGTAACATTCATCAATGAAGTTTAAGATTTTTGTATTACTTATGTACATAGGAAATAATACCATGTACCAAATATTTACTTAGATAAACCCATGCCTAGTAAGTAATGACATGCTATTAATTAAATTAATAGATAATTAGTAAACGTAAATATCAATGATTAATAATTGATTATTTCTTATTAATTAATAATTATTCAATATAAATGGTTGATTATAGAATTCTTTTATGAAGTATTAAATATTAAACACTAGATAATATTAATTTAATATTAATTATTTTAAATTTTATTTTAAAAAAATTGTTCATTATTTCTTATGAAATAATAATATTAACTTGATGGATAAATTAGTTATTGGTTATTAATTGACATTTTTTTGGTGATTAATTTATTATATAAAATATTAATCATAAAATATTGAGTATTTATTATCAATTATTAAATATCAATTAATTAATCTACTAAGTTTAAGTACTTAAGTGTGCTTAAAAGGTAGTAAGTAGCTTATTAAACTTTATAAGTACCTACTAGGTGTAATATGCCTAACCTGGGGCCTACTAGCTATGAACTTATGTTTATTATGTACCCTAAGCAAAATAAAGTTGTAGGTTAAGTAGCCAAATTAATATAGTTGATTTCATTAAATGTCAAATTAGAATGGCCAATTTGACTAATTATAAATCACAATGGCCATTGAACATGGTCAATTTGACTAAACCTTGGTCATCTTGATGGACCCTTGGCCTTTTCAACCAAATGTTTGGTTTGTCACATGGTCAAAAAGGTCATTTTAGTCAAATGTTTGAATAAAAAATGACTTGAATCTTTCATGGCCTAGGTTTTTAATCAAAACAACCATCCCTTTCAGTCAATGTGGACACTATAATCAAGTTGGACCTTTTAAGAAGTCACATTTTCTTATAGTGAAAGGCAAATAAATCTTTAAACTAATTGAACAAAAAACATGCAAAAAAATTTCTATTGTTCAAGTTTTTTGGTCTAAATTTGGAAAATTGGAGAAAAGATTGGATGGACAAGAACCAATGTGAGTAGCATAGAGCTTGACATGTGGACCTAGATTTTAATGTGGAAAAAAAGCTTAACAAAATGAAAAAATTAATGCCAAAAATTTTAAAAGGCATTCTCTTAATACATTTGGAAATTAAAAATGGGGTGTTCAAATTGTCAACATTTTAAAAAATGATTATTTCAACATTTGATTACCATATTTCATTCCTAGGTATGGTACAAATCTTTTAAGGTCAAATTAACAAACTTTTGATTTTGCATTTGTGAGCTCCCAAGATCAAAACATACCTTTGTTATGCATTTGTGGGTTCCAAAAACCTCCCCCCTTTGTGAATTCCCAAGATGAAAATATACCCCCATTATGCACATTTATGAGTTTTCAAGACAAAAACAAGACCCACATTATGTATATTGTGAATTCCTAAAATGAACATAGACCCATGTTTTGCATATTTGTGAATTCCCAAGATGAAAACAAGACCCACATGATGTATATTGTGAATTCCTAAAATGAACATAGACCCATGTTTTGCATATTTGTGAATTCCCAAGATGAAAACAAGACCCACATATGCATATTTGTGAGTTGGGTCCAAACTAGGTAGAAAAAGCCATTTACCTTTAAAATATTGTACTAGGTTTTTATACAAGAAAAACATTACATAGAATATGCTCAAAATCATGATTTACAAATTGATTTTAAAATGGTTTCCTTTTGATTAAAAAAAATGTTGAATTATAATATAATGTAAATATATACATAAAAATTTTAAGTATTTAATAAAGTCCTTTAAACAATAAAAAAACATTGGTTATACTTTTTATTGGATATTCCATACTCTCATAATATATCAAGGATATTGTTGTAAGAGTTCAACTTACAACAATAGGTTTTTAATATCAACTTAAATAACCATTTATCACAATAGAAATTAAACAATGGTTACATCTTGAAATGATTCCTTATACCTACTTTGCACCCAACTTTCAAAACCAAATCAATCCCCATCATGCATTTGTAAGCTCCCAAGATCAAAACAAACCCCCATTAAGCATATTTGTGAAATTTGTTGTCTAAAGTTTGTGTGTAGTGTTAACACATTTGTCATGTTGTATTATGATTAATTTACTCTGAAATCCATGAATAAATGTTTAGGTACAAATAATGTGTAAATTCTTGTTCTTGTAAGTCATATTTTTTTTCCATCGTTTCCATGCAATTGAAGTGTAAAATTTGTACAATGTTTGTATGCCAAAGTTTTCATGGTATTTTCACACATTCTTGCAATTATAATAATTATGAAATTGTAAATATTATAATTATCCCCTATGATTTTGATCAAAAGTATTGGTAAACGACCTTTTAGATATCATTAAACATGTGATTGGTCCAAAAATTGATGTGAAAGTTTGATCATTTTAATGTGAAATGGATCATAAATGGTAAAAGTGATGAAAATCATGGCATTTAATTTTTTTAGTCAAAATTTCTTTATTTAATTTTCTTTTCAATGCACCTTATTTTTAAATTCCTTATTTGATGGTGATCGTTTTTATTCTGACATTAAATATGACATTCTTTTTGAATTCACATTTTGCACTATTATATTTGTATGACAAATTTAGTGTTATCATTTTGAAAGTTCATTATGAATACATTTTTAAAAAAAAATGCATCCATATTTTTTAATATTATTCTACTAAAGTTTATCACAACATGGATAATTTAGATTTTGATAATGTTAGTGTTGAGTATGACTTTACATTTTAAGTTCAATTACAATCTAGAAATACTATATTTGTGAGAATCCAAATTGTCCCTTTAATTTTGCTTTCATGCACTTGTGTCAAAGGGTTCTATATCCATCCATTTGCTCGATACCTTAAATAAGTATAAACGAGGATGTAAAAAGGTGAATCACAATATTTTATTTTGAAGCAATTGTTTCAATGTATGATACCTTCCATTTAAAGCTATCCATTTTGATGATATTATTTCACTAGAAAAAATTTTATCCTTTGCAACCAAGAAATCAATGATTAATTGTTCTAAACGATTACATAATTTATTATAATTATCTTATATATAAATTCACTACGTCCATCCGTCCGTCTGTGACGGACGTTTTGGGGGGTGGGGGAAGGGACAGGGCGGTGAAGCAACGGGCGACTTGTCAACAACGGGAAACCGTTTTCATTTTCTAATCAACTGCTGCATCCCCTGCTGGCCACGGGAGAGTCCCTGCAGGTCCTGTGCTGGGCACGGGAGAAGGGCTGACTGGCTGTGACAGTGGCCAGCAGGGGCGGGCTGGGCACGGGAGAGTCCCTGCAGGTCCTGTGCGTGCTGGGCACGGGAGAGGGGCTGACTGGCTGTGACGGTGGCCCGCGCCCAGTGTCCGTTTATCGAGGTCCTGAAACCCAGGTCTTGAGAGCCAAATATCGAGGTCCTGAAGCCCAGGTCCTGAGAGCCAAATGCAGCAACACTCGCGTTTATTGCACTTCGCTATGTAAAAACACGGCGGCAGCAACAGAAGAAGAGAGTCGTTTTTTTCCAGTGCCGTATATAACAGGGGAAGGGGGGGTGATCAACGGGTAAAAGAACCGGAGTGGGCAATGGGAAGGACCGGGCGGGGGGGGGAGCTCGACGGGTGCATTATGCACCGGGTACCCACTAGTGATTCATTAAGAGAAACACACCTAAAAAACTGACATAATTTAGTGTTCCAAAACTTACTTGTAATTAAATAGAGCATTGTCAACTTTTACTATCTGATTGCATCTTTGTAATTACATAAGCACATAAATAAAAGAACTAGAGATTATTTCTTTGTAATTTTTTTGAATATCTTCAAATAAATCTTGGATTGTGTAGAGTGGTTCACTTCATCACAAGACTCCACATGCAGTTTAAAACCCTAAAATTGAAAATTTCAATAGAGCTCAACGACTAGACATTACTTAAAAAACTATGCTCCTTTGGTACCCACTACTCACCCATCTTTCATACATTATGTATGTTATATCTCTTTCAGAGAGTTAAGACCAGAGAGGTTTTGTTCACATGGAGATGGGATCTTCAAATTGGTTTCCATAACATGAAATTGTGTTGTGTCAATTATTTGAGGAGGCTGCACAAAAGGAATCTCAGCCTAAATTTTTTCTGGGTGCTTATAAAGAAAATCCAGTTCTAATGATACAAAGGATTTTTGTGGAAAAAATGTGGCAAAGTCACCAGAGTTAGGGGAAAAAATTTCTGAAATCCCCATATTTAGACAATTGGTTCCAGCAGCCAAAATATATGAGGATTCTTCAAATTTTCTATTTTCCTCTCTGACCTGTAGCCAAATTTGGCTAATTCCTATTGTGGATGATGCCCTCAGCCCTGCCAGTGTGGTTCAGTGATTTTTTTGGCCATTTCAAAAAAAAATTAGAAAAAGAATATTCTGTCACAAATATACTAATTAATTAAAAAATAAATTGTAGAAACATATATTTTAAATTAGGAAAATCACCAAAAATCGCCACGAATGCCTACAATGTGAAAGGGTGATTAAAATAAAAAACGTTCATATTGTTAATATCGCCAAATTTGGCTAAACATACTCCTGGATGATCGCCACTTGAGCCACAGCACAAAATTGAAAATGAAACAACCCTGCTCACACGGAGGAGGCAAGCAAGCGCTTCTTGTTCATCACTTGGGACGAATCTGGTGATGAGAATAGAACATTTCCTTTTTCTTGCCAAGACTGGAAGATCAAACTCTTATTACAGTTTGAGAACTTCCACAGAGACGCAAGTTACGCAGCGGTTGCAGAGGAAACTAGAACAAGGAGTACTAGTACAAGAAGCAGTAGTAGCGGCAGCAGCATGGTAGGTACTGCGACGTTTGTTGGGGCTGCTTTGGGCTTCAGCATTCAGATATTTTCGAACGGTGTTCGCAAGCTCCCTCTCATGCGTCGTAAGCTTTGGTTCTTCTTCACCACCAGTCTCTCGCTTTTTTTCCCCCTTCTTCTCTCTTTCCCCCATTTGCCCCAACCGAGCAGAATATATATATAAAATAAACACGGTTGTGTCAACGTCCTTCTTTCGCAAAAAGTCCATGTCTTGTCAACTTAGACTTTTAGGGTTTTTGTTTTTGTTTCTTAGGGTTTCTTCCCTCCGTGGAAGGTAGGCGGTTAGGGGCCTATAGGATCGTGTGATGCGAGGTGGACTCACTAGAATTATGGGTTGTCGTGGTGATGTCTACTTGGGGGCCTGTTCTTAGATCCATGGGAGCATGTACTAGCAGCAGGCTTGGGGGCCACGTTTGGGAATGCGATGGTAAAGTGGGAAGTGCATTTGCAAGAGGATTTGGATAAGCGGCTGCAAGAGGTTCAAAGTGCCAACAAGAAGCGATTCATTGGTGCAGTCTTCTTTCTCTCTTTTATGTTTATCCCCCTTACAATCCCTTTCATTTTGTACCTTGGAAATGAGCATCACCATGTGGGAGCACCAAAGTCCTCAAAGGACTTGATTAGTGGAAAGTCAATGCAACACAATCATGGGTAAAACTTGAACTGTAAAAACTGATGCTGTGGTTGAGAGCTCTAGAACTAATGCTACATTTTTGGTTTTCCCTGTGTTCATTTTTTCATGCCAACACCATGAATAGGGTTTTAGTTATTCCTGGGGTTTTCCATTTGCCAAACCTGAAGATGTGCAGCTGATGCTGGATGGATGCTGCAGGAACTATGAGAGCTGTGGAGGATTGATTTGGCCAAGGTGGATTTTCAAGAAATTGAGGACCTTAATTAACTCCTATTTTGACTTGTTGATTAAATACACCTTGACTACTTATCTCAGTTTATATCTCTCAATTTATAACCCATTTTTAATAATTTTGAAGAAGTTGTTTGAAGCCTCACTATTATAATGGCTTTGTAGTTATTGAAGTAAGCTTTCTTGGCTGCATGAGTGGCACTTGTAAGGATTGATTCACAATCTATGGTCATTGATTCACAATTTTCTTTTGCCCCTTTTCCCCACTAGATTTGCAAGCCTTCTCAAGTTTTGTGTCACTTGTTCCAGTAAATGCTGTGTTTTGTGTTCTCTGGATCATGGTGTATTTGCTTTCTCTACATGGTGATGTTTTGGAAGATCTACAGGGTTAGGAAGATTTGCAAGGTTTGATATGAGAAAATCAGGACATGGTCCATGTATCTAGTTGCTCATAGATCCCCATGATGGAGCTTACTTTGATAGAGTTGGTTCTTTTGAATGGCATAGTGAAGTTGTCTTTCAAGGTCTTTCACCAGATCCTTCTACTGGTGCTTTCTTTGTTGAAATGACAGACAGTAGACTTGGTGCTTGAAGTGGTTTCAGGCACTCTGTAGATCCTTGCTATGTGCTTTGTTTTACAATTTTGTTGAATCAAATATAATATACCTTAGCTCACATCATAAGCCTATTGTGAGTAGTATGACATACACTCTGCTAAAGCTACTGTCTGTGAAGCTCTTATCTCTCCACAAGAGTGAGTTGCAATCACTCTGGCCTCATTTGTAGTGATTAATGAGGAGGGTTTAGGTACAGATTCATTTATTCAAATCACTTATATACATAATCATGTGTTTACTTAATACATGTGTTGTGTCATTTGCATAATACATGTTGGTTACAAAACATGTGTAATTGTCTTGCTATACATTTTAGCCACTGACTGTGAACTAAATGATTACATTATCTTTGAACTTACTGTGTGATAAAATTCGAATTATTTATGGAAGCCAATATGAAGTATGTAAGTAAGAATCAATTAAAACATGTTTTTTTTCAAAAATTCATGTTCATTAACAAAACATGCCTCCACAATCTGGTTACAGAATTACTTCATCGAAGTACTGTTAACCTAGATAGTTCCTAAACCTTGTAGTTAGCCTTCCAAAACCTTTCAATATCCAATTCATTGATTGACCATGATCTCAATAGCTATGCATAGTTTGTAAACCGTAAGTATAAATAACCAGATGTTGCAAATTATATATATCATGTCATATTTATGGTAATATAACCATAATATAAATTATGAAAAAAATTATGATATGCCTGTGAATAAAGACACTACCGTCTCATTCAAAACATGTCCATTTACACATGCTCAACAATCACATTACAAAAATATTTTCTAGAAGTATCCAATTTACTTGTAGTTGCCAAATAGTTAGCCTTTCAAAACTTTGTAGTATCCATTTTACCTAGCACAACCATGAATTTGATAGTCATATAGTTTGGGAACCTTAAGGCTTATGCCATCATATTCCATGATATTTGGTACATCATGATATCTTTGTACACAATTAAAAATAAAAACATCAACTACAAGAAACTTATTCCATGGTTATAGCTAACTATATCCTGGAAAAAGATGATCGATAAATCATTGACATGAAATAGTTTAATCTCTTCTCAGATTCTTAAATTCAACCTTTGTTATTGAGGAATGATAGTTACCATCTCATGAAACAGAGAGATACATGTTTATTTACCAAACACACGCAACAACTGACCTAGTATTTGTTCATATCAATCACATCCAAAATCATGTAAATGTATTAAATATATTCTATATTGGTATATGAGACAAGAAATTCATTCATTGTCATCATTCACAAATGACATATCCATTTGTTCGCTGAAAACCTATATTATGACCTTTATCCTTTAGTAGGTGTCCTTTAATATGGAGCCTTAGTCTTGATAGTGGATCTTCTGGGAAATGTTGTATTCAAGCACAAAATGTACAATGGTTTTACATTGCTATAATAAATTGAAGATGTGGACAAAATCATTTTGCAATTCATCACCATATATATCTAAAGGTGCTTAGCACCAATCCTTTGTCCTTCAATTTCAAAGAACAAGTGAAAATGTTCCACATTTACAAAAGTTTGTAAACAAGGTTCATTACCCTTTGTGAATGATCATAGAACAAAATGCACAACAACCATTCAACTCAATTCAATGTAGATTTGTGATACCAACCAAAACACTCTGCATAGCTTTGCACGTAAAAGGTTGAAAACTTAAGGACTACATTGAGTTGCAAAACATTGTTCTAAATCCATTTTGTTATATAAGTAGATTCTCTTGCCTCATCTAGGAAAAGTTAAGTGCAATATGTTGATCAAGTTATATATATCTTTTAGTTTCTTTTATCCAGTTTGATGTTGTTGGGCCTTACTTATGGAGCTCACCAACAACATGGATGATAGTGTTCTAGTTGTCTGGGGTTTGGGACAATTTTGTGATTTCAAAAGGGTGTGGTCTCAGCAAGCAACTTGTGCTGCATTGTGGAAAGTTCTATAACTTATTAAGGTTCATCCTTATTTTCAAAATGTTCATGCTCTTGTAGGCTAGTGTGTAATTACAAAAATAATTGTAAACAATCAAAATTTGAAAATTGGGTATGTAAAATCTTAGCACATATTTGCAGTTTCTCTGAACATGAAAATTGATTCATTCATAACTGCCAAAGGAAGAACAATAAAATAAAATAAAATGCATAAATATCTTGACAAAGTAAATTCCTGAATTTTTTAATTCATATCCTTTCTCTTTGAAAAAAAGAAATATGTTGTATTGATATATATAGGTTAAAATCTAAAATTAGATAGCCAAACGACATTGGTCATCCCCATCACAACCAAACAAATGCGTGTAGAGTTGATGACATTGCTCCTACTGCGAGTGATGACACAACACCTTTCATCACACACATGAAGGAAAGTTGAGTCATCAGACTGAAACAGCCTATCTCTAGTGAAGGAACATCACTCACCACTTTATGGGAACAATCTCCGTTCCTTGGACAGACCATACCCAGAAGCTTAAGAAGCATGTCATCTCTTCAACTCTTCCTTTTCAAGGGGCCATGATGAGGTGATCAATTGACATGCCCACCGGCATAGATGGCTCCCCCCACTCCCGGTGGTACTTTTACTCAGCTTGACTTTCTTGGTAAGACTCATGTTTTGTTAAATCAACTCTCTGGGGAGCTCTGAACTCACAGACAAATTATTCCCCACCAACTTGTTAACCTATAGGGTAGACCGGCCCATCACTGATCGCCTGCCTATGATTGAACACTTATTTATTTCTTCATCATATGTGCTTCATTTTGAGTGATTTAAAATGTTAGGGGAGCGCTACCTGAAGCTGTAGAAATCATCTTTGAAGTGCAAAGGAGAATGAATAATAAAAAAAATAACAAGTTGGTGGCCAAGTGATTTGCCAAGTTGCAACTGGCTCTAAATGCAGTGGGAAATATGGCCTTACCTACATAATAGGCTACAGAGAGGCTGCACGCCCTTTACCACTAATGTTGCACCCTCTGCCCTTCGCTTGATGGTGTAGCTGGCAGGCGCAGGCTCAAGGCTTCGAAGGCTTTTTGGAAATTTAGGCCTCCTTTACACACGAGACGCTAGATACCCACATCGAGCTTTGTTAGCTGCTATTCCGGGACACCCTGCCCCACCACTGGAGCTGCCACCTAGCCACCTAGGGGTCCTACCTCTCACTGTTTGTAGAATGTCGTTCACTAGCTTCGGAAGCCTTTGTCGTTCACTGCAATCGCTTTTTGGACTGCAGAACATTCTCATGTTCTACACGAACTTTCACGCGCACACGGTTTTGAAATCCGGCTAAATATAGAGCCTTCAAGGATTGCAGCTACAGCAGAACCACAACAGAGCTCGGTTCACTTCTTATGTCTAAAATTAGACAAATTCAGAGAAGGTTCTTGGCCAACCGACAACCATACATTTGACGCAAACCACCACAGCAGGTTGCAACGGCTTGGACATTTCTTGTGACGAACTTGAGTTACTGTTGTTTTTTTGAAAATTGTTCTTTGCCTCGAACTCCATCTGCAAAATGAGATTTTTTGCATGAGACAAATTAGGAAATCAAATTTCTATCCATGCTTGCAAAAAAGTTGGCGTGGGTTGCATTAGTCATGTGTTGTGTCCTATGCCATTGTTTGCAGAACCATTGTTTCTCACAATTTTTGCCGTCCAATGCAGATTTTGACACAAGAATGCATACTCAACATTGAAGCTTCCATTTGGCCTAGATTCCAATTAGGGTACAAAACCAAAGTGGTAGACCATTTGTGGGACTGTAGAGTCTGATTATTGCAATGGCACACCAAGATGACAAAGTGGATGTGGATGTTGTAGGTACAAAGACATTGCCAAATGAACCATTTCTTGTTTCGAGGGAAAGGGATTTAATTTGAGCTTTGAAGAAGACAATACAATCTCCTCCTCTTGGACCATTTCAAAAACATGATATCAATTGGCTTCCGCATGTCACAATTAGGCATGGCAGCTATAACCATATTGAAATTGCCATATTGAAATTGCGGTCATTTCATGGGATCAGTTCAAGGATTTTCTCCAAGGGGAACAAAATTATCTTGAGTTCCCTTGCAAATTCACAAGGACAAAGGAACACAAAATTTGTAATCCCCCAAACACATTGACACACCCTAGAGCAAGTTTTGCAGCGCTTGTTTACAAGTGCTCTTTTATCTTTAATGTTATCCTTCTTCTAAAAAATGTAGCAGTGGGATTGTTAATTGGCAAACTCTGTCATCCCCTTTCCAATCTCTCCACCCCTAACAACAATCCATGCTATACTACCCTATGTGCCTTAGTTCCATATACCCCTTTCCAATCTCTCCACCCCTAACAACAATCCATGCTATACTACCCTATGTGCCTTAGTTCCATATAAGTCTGCTTGTTAATTTGATGGACCAATCCAACTTGTGGACTAATCACATAAAGCCATAGTACTTGTTTTGCAGATACTTTTGCAACTTTGGATTAGAAGACAAAACGAACATTCTATTAGTGAACATGTAAAAGCTTCTCTTGTTTACACAATAGAAATGTAGGTAGAGGAGAGGGAATGATACTACTGCCAAAAAAAAGGAAAGAAAATCTTTGTGTGAATTTTTTGAATTGAGCCAACATTCACAACCCAAATCTCAAATTGGGAAGACAATGTTAGGTATGTCCATCAAATGAGGTTATTAGAAAACATTCATTGCTAAGTAACCATATCTAGACTTAAGTCTTTGTCAATTGGTATACCTACATGGAGAACATAAAAACAAATAGGGCCAAATATGCCATGAGAAGGATCTACTTGAATACCACCTTACCTTGGGGTCTCAATTGTCAGCTGGTATGAAGGCACATTTGATGGGACTTATAAGGCAATGCCTTTCTCTTATTCAAGTAATGGCTCATCATAAGGCCTATGTCAAGGAGAAGGCATTGAATAATGAACTTGTGATTCGTGACACTTTTGTGCTCCCATCTGATGTGAGAAATTTAGCAAAAAAAAGAGCTAATGAATTATGGCATAAACAACCTAAGGATCCCATCAGTGTCAGAATGTGGGTTCTGGAAAACCATGATTCAATTTTTTATTGTGTCCAACATGCCCCATTGGACTTGAATTTACCAAACTAGGATGATACACCATTCACATTCAGAATTCAAACTCTATAGTAGTTTGAAATGATGGAAAAATTTGGAGATTAAAGTTTTATTTCATTTGATGCAACCTTTGGAATGAATCAAAGCATGGTATGCCTTCCTCTTCTTTTGAATAAATTATAATGACAAGATCATTGTTTACGAATGCAAGACATAATTTTTGTTCCATGTGCTTTGTAGTTTTCATTGTATACCTTGATGGTGTTTGACGAATGGCAAAATGGCATACCAGTTGCCTTCATTGCCATTGGAAAAAGTAGGGAGAATGACCTACACCCAATTCTCCAAACATTATCAAAACACCTTCCAATAAATTGGATGCCCAATGCTATCATTTTGGACAATGCGCAAGCTAAAGTTAATGTCCTAAGCTAAAACAATCTTCTAATAATACTTTCATTTCATCACATGTAGACCAATATTTGTTTGTGACCCCAAATAGTGGTATCTAATTTTTGTGTTTGCATTTGCAATAACATTTGGCTTGGAGCTAGAATGTTTTTGTGCTTGTGGCATGTTTGCAAAGCATGGGCTAAGAATGTAGTCAAGAAGATCGCAAGTGTGGAGGAGAGCTCAACAATTTTATCTATTCTTAGAAGCATCATGTATTCTTGAGATTTTCCACTTGAATTTGTTCCTTAGATGAAGCGTTAGATTAAATAACCCAAATATACAGAAAAGGTTTAAATTGTTCTTAGATTCTAAACCCATAATAATGCTAAAAGGGACATTGTACAAGGAATTACAGGAACATGTAGGGGATATAATTGTCACAAAAAGTGTGGTCACACATTGTACACAAACACAATGTTCCTTGTGTCTTGCTTGGCCGTTTAAGTTTATGTTTAGTCCAGGAATCCAATGTTCTAGAATGAAAATGTTATATTATGTGATTCATGGATCTTTGGCAAGCATATCAAAAAAGAAAAAAAAGAAAAAATAGGACCCAAAAAAATAAAAATTAAATTTTGATATTTTTTAGTATTTTTGCCTAGTTGGAGGGTAAAGACTTCCACTTTTTTTTAACTTATAGCACAAACAAAACAAACATGTCAATTAGTTCTTTGATAATCTTTTCATGCTTAAATAAATATACTATACATTCTGTCTGTCATAACCCTGCAACTTCTAGTATTCATCAAACACATTTTTAGTTCGAAGCTCAACATGTTTGCTAGCTTTGTGATTGTGCTCCCATTACATTTTAAATCGCTCAAAATGAAGGACATGTGATGAAGATATAAATAAATGTTTGGTCATAAGTAGATGATTGGTGATGGGTCGGTCTACCCTAGATGGTGTAACAAGATATGATCCAGAAGCTTGCATGGCAAATAATTGATTTAATTCATTAGTTGTTAAATCAACAAAAACCTCACCAATAGTTCCATCAACAAATTCTTGAACTCTCTCACTACATAGTTTCTTTTGAAGCTAGTTAATCAATATGAAACATGCAGAAACAAAAACAAAAAAACCAACAAAATAGAAAAGAAGGAATGGAACAATAAGAGAAAGGGCTTACAGTGTGATGCAAAACAAAGAATTTCTTCATTTGCCCCTTTGTGACCGACTGTGGGGTTTGTTCTTTCGGCTAGACTCAATCCTTTCTTGTACCCCTGGGTTGGGTGCTTTATTTTTATGGAGTTTGCCAAGGTTTCATCAAACAAAGGGAGAATCGAAAAAGACCCAAATTTAAAATAAAATAAAATGATCGTGTTTTTTCTCGCTTAATTGCTTGAAAGAAATCAGGAAAATGATGTAGAGTTGATTGAGGTTTTGTTTGCATTTGTGGGTTGGTCTCAAAAGAGTTACAGTCCTGGCAACGCCAGCCATTGCGGTTCTTGAGAATTCGGAGTGTTTTTTTTTGGCTTCTCGGCTCGTTGTGTTTTGTCTTCTGTTCTCTCTTATATCTCCGCGTTCTCTCTGATCTGGCAGAAGGACAAATTCGCTAGGGTTCTTTTCTTTTCTTTTTTTTGCCCCCCCCAGTTTTTTGTGGTTTGTGAGTTTTTGGTGTAGTGATGATGATGGTAGAAGATTAAATTGTAGACAGTCTATTTGTTGCGGGCATTTGAGGCCGAGTTTTTTTCAAGGCATCTGTGCTGTTGCTGATGAGAATCACCTCAGCACTTTGCGGGATTTTTCTTTGTTTTGGTGATTTTGCCAGGTGTCTTGACTTTGAAAATCTTCAAGCCAAGGATGATCATAAAGTCTAGTGCGTTGAGGCGCCTGCAATCTGCTTCTTGTTGGAAGTGCTCTGACAATGTGTGTGAGTGCAAATAGACTTGAACATCGTGTATAGATCGGCGTGGGATCAGTAGTGCTGAAGCAATTTTAGCAGATGGCAAACTGATCAACGTCCCAAGGTTTTTGCGTTACTACTGCTAATAGAAATTTAGCTCAGCGGCTTGCGAGACCTGCAGGTATCAAGACAGCACAAGCCCGCATTGTATGTCACGGATTCAAACCTCGTTTACAGCATTTCTGAACTGGGAGCGGCAATGATAAAAACAAACGAACAAGCAAGCCGGCAATGTTGCTTGGCAGTTGGTCCTCTCGAGCATTAATCAGGCTTTTATCGTCTCTTGGCAGCTCATCAACCTCTGTGCTTAAATTGTCTCAGAGAAATTCTAGTACCCTGTGTCCCAGGAAGTTCCAGAATCGTTGGTAGATCACTTACATCCTATTGCGAGCAAATTTGTTGGCTAGAGCTATTGTTGCAATGAAGTAGAGTACACTGCTTATAACTATCCAGAAGCTTCAGGCACGGAGTTATAGCACTGAAGTAGCTTCACATCATTGGTATTTGCAATGCCTCCAAGAACGAGCCGCGCCAAGGCGCACAAGCCTAGAGGCGAGAAAAAGTAGAAGGAAGAGACGAGCAAGTCTAAGTAGCAGATTCAATCCTCATGCAGCTTTTTCTTACCTTGCAGCTGAATCTTTGTAAATCTTCCCGAACTCGAAATTCATTTCTTCAAGAATGTGAACATCTCGGGGCCAATTTTTTCGTTGCGCTTTTCCATTTTACGAAACTCTCCAAACCGTTCCATTGTATTGACAGTCCATCACCCCTTCTTTGGTGGGTGTTTTTCTTGACAGTTCTTCCAGCCGTCATAGATATCGTCGTCTTGCTTCCAGATGGAAACCAAATTAAACTCAAGGTACATGTGCATTCGAATCGATTGACTTACAGCTCTTTTGACCTCATGATTCTCCTCATGAACAAGCTATGAACACTGAAGATTGCGTGAAGACAACACCTTTAAAGCTCAGCTCATAATATCCAGATGAACGATTTAGAGAGACTTAGTACGAAGAGACTGTACAGAGTACGTTGTTTCTTCTTACCAGCATAATATTGTTTTGTATCCGTCTCCTCCGCTTGCAGGGGATCACAACAGACCGACTCCTGGACGTTCGTCGTCTTCTAGCAGTGGATGTGGAAACATGTCACTTGACAAACTTCTCTTTCCATCATGA
>Ga0209208_10007118_pt1 | contig 15285 bp, 8 predicted proteins | sample S1TSphfallax_3_FD_187694 | JGI IMG/M metagenome (GOLD analysis project Ga0209208, IMG submission 187694) | Host-associated microbial communities from peat moss isolated from Minnesota, USA - S1T2_Fd - Sphagnum fallax MG (SPAdes) (version 2) | ecosystem: Host-associated > Plants > Peat moss >...
TTTTAAAAATTCATTATTGGGGGTGGGGGTTGGTTTAACTAATTTAATATTAGCTAAATTGAAATAAACTTAGTTAAACTAACCCAAAATTGGCTAAACTCAACTCAACTTGGCTAAGTTAATTCAAACTTGGTTAAACTAACCTAAAATGAACTAAATTTGACAAAATTAATATAATCTTGGTTTAAATAAATAAAATAAATCTTGGCTAAAGTTGGTTAAACTAACATAAATTTGGTTAAACTTGACAAAACTAACATAATCTTGATTAATTTAACTTAAATTTGGATATATCATTATGTTTTAGATATAAATTTAGGATGGTTATTTTACAAATAAAATCAAGGAACTTTGAAGATTCCTAAAATCTCGATAGTATTTTACCGCCATATATTTGTCAAAATGGTTCATAAATGATATCACATATGTTATATAAACTATGAAGCATTTTTTTATGAGATGGTTCATAAATGATATCACACATCAACCATGGAAAAAACTCGCCAACACATGTAGAGACTGATGTTAGTTGATTATTATTATTTTAATTTTTTTTTAAATTCAAAATTTTCAGCCCATCGGTCATCAATATCATATTTATTCAACCTAATACTTTGATTATCAACAATATTTAATTATTTTTTGAGTAATAACGATTACTTATGCATAAATATTGGTTTTCAAATACCCAATTGATTAGCTTCCATTTTATTTTCAGTTATACATGGTTATAAAAAAACTTACGATTATTAAAAAAAATCTCTAATTTTTTCCACGATACAATATTTATTTTTTAAAGATTAATAACCATTAAAGACAATAATTTGGTAATAGTTAGGTCACCAAGGTAGGTTAATCTTACCGTTGACCATGATTCTTTTATTGATTGCCCATTGATTTTCTCAATATTTATTGACATGTAGCAAGTGGATTTTCATGTCTTCATTTAACATTAACTTGACTTGAACCATTTTGATTTTTCCAAATTGTCTTAGATCAAACATTTAAAACATAATTTTGCTTTTAAATACATATTATTATTAATTTATAATTTATGTGGAATAGTTGAACATTTCATATTTCAAACCCTAAACCCTAAACCTTAAACCTTAAAATCAAACCTAGACAAAACATTAAAAAAATAAATTAAAAGGTTATACAAAGTATCGTTAACCACTAAAAGCGATTGAAAAAACACTATGTTTTCACCATTGAGTTTCCATGACATGCAAAAAGACATGCACATGTAATTAAATTTCAAGGACATAAAATATGTTACATGGCCATTATAAATGGTAGATGTAACATTTTTTATGTCTTTGAATATATAAATTCAAAAACATGAATGAACTTCTTAAAGCTTATAAAAAATATGTGTAGAAAATGTAAATGTAAACACATGAAAGAAATATGTGAATACCATCATCTCATTGCCCACAACAAGCACAATGTTATATGTTTTAGATAAATATTATAGCTTCTCAACAAGTTGTAAGAAGTCTTGCAACAATTGCATGGCACTATTTCATTATACCTCAAAAAATGCAAGGACGATCACATACATCCTTGTGTGCATACCAAATTAGTTGGACACAATTTAGACATTGAAATCCTCTACATCTACAACTATGATACATATCATGCCACTGGTAACAAAACATGACCTCGTAGTTAACATTACTATCCAACTAACACATTGACATATAAACTTACAATAATCCAATAATCCAACTTCCAATTTAGTTGCCCAATTTTGGATATTTAAAAAAAGGTGCAAACATTTTAGGGGCGAAAAGGGTGTTATGGAAATTTAAACAAAAAATGAAAAAACCCATTACTTTTGGAAAATAATTGTCTTATATAACCATTGGACACAAGGTTTTTAAAAAAGACAATGGGAGAGGAACCATACATCATCTTCCTCCATTAGTTCCTATTCAAATCCACTAGATTGTCCTCCATCCTTAGTCTCTTCCTACTCATCTTCAATCTCCTCCTCAATGCTTAAAAATCCTACTTCTTTAACTAGCTACAAACATTAAAAAAAAGATTAATCATACCCTCCTAAGAAGACAAAAACAATAGCATAGGTGTTGGATTGGATCAAAGTAGACCTCAATCGACCTCTTTTTTGAACCTAGGCCCAAGGGATGAAATTGGCGATCCATGACGAACATGATCCATATTCCCTTTTCCTCTAAATGAAATAGACCCACTCTCATAAGAATCCTCTTGATCATTGGGCCATGCACCCAAACAATTATTTTCAAATTGTAGGTGTATAAATTTGCCCAACCAATGGATAATGGACCATAAAATGGCATGTCCAACTTTTTGTTTACAACTAAATTTGCCAAAGGTTTTTCCGACAATTGCATTATCAAAAGTGGCCACACTCTAATTCTAAAGTCTTCACCAAAGGTGGGATTTCATGAGATGGCTGAAGATATGTTCATTTCATCATCTTCCAAAGTTTTTTGCTTGTTTTTGTCTTTTGCATTTGGTAATTGCAAGGCAAGATCCTTTCTACCCATGTTAGTACCCCCATTTCAGCATGCCCCCTTTACCACCAAAGTTTTATGAGCTAAGGAACGTACCCCAACTCTTCCTTCTAATGTTTTCACCTTTAAATTCGCAAGTTGAGTTTGTCAAAGAGTTTGGGGGTGTGTCACTAAAATTGCTTAATAACTTGAATTCAATTTAAACTTTTAGGTCTTGTCTACTATAGTAAAGTAAAATAAAACATGGAAATTGGAAAAAAAAAATTAATTTATAATTATTCTAACAAGATGGTTGCTTCATTTGGCCACCAACTATTTTGCCTTCTTGGTTTAATAGTCAAAAAATCATTTGGATACATAAGGTTACCATAAACATAAGGCTTATCTCCTAAGACATTTTATTTCAAGACAACCAAACGATTACACACCATTGGATGCATTTCATACATGAGCATCATTTTTTACAACAATGATTGTAACAATTGCCCCAAATAACACACCGATATCCCCTTAAAGGCATTTGATGAGCCTTATGCGTTGTTTTGGTCTTAATCTAATGAGATCACCACTTTTTTTTAACTTCAACAAAAATGACTAAATATTGATGAATAAGTTTAGGCCATGTCGCCTCATTCCCAAGTAAATCACTTTCAAACTTTTGTGTCATTCACAAAGTTTTTTTCACTTTTCTTTGAATCTCGACACCTAGCATTAGTTAGAGTGCCCAAAACCATGTGTTGCATATATGCAAGTGGAACTAATTTAAAGGTATATGTGCACCAACCGTAGTGACAACATTGTGGTCCAATGCACTATCTAAGGACATCATAACTCCATCACCTCTACCTAATTCCTTCCCATGTACTTATACAATTTCACCAACAATTGTTTCAGCCATGCACATTTGAGTTGTTGGTTGCACAATCCCAACTATAATAATCACATCAAAACCATCTCCCCTATTTCCCTTTATATTTTGCTCCTTCAAACCAATTTCAACGAACTCACAAATTTTTCCACCCCCACAAAAGTTCAATGTGTCAAATTTTCCAAGCGCAATGAGTTTAGGGTTTAGAAATTCCCAAGACTATAGTAATGGTGAAAAATAATTATCAAGTACATGGCTTCAAAACCATGCATGTTCAACACCAATGTTTTGACCAAGCATGGGCTACAACATGGGTGTCTAACAACTGAGCTAAAATTCAATTAAAGCATCTTTACAACATCCTACTAATAAAACCATCTTTGGCCACATGTGCAAAGAAATTAATCCAAGCTATTGTATCCAACATGGATGAAAGAAGGAAGCTAAAAATGGACATTGGGAACTTGCATAGGAAAATGAGTGTCTCAAATAGATATAAATGCATTACTTGAAAGTTCTTAGAACAAGATTATATGTTAATTAATATGAAGTTATTTGATGTAGAGGGAACTTAGATGCAACAGTGGCTACAAGCATACAATGCAAAAATGCTTACTTCAAGGAAATCTCCCACAAGCTACGTGGGAAGTTTCTTCCCAAGGGCTTGGCCAAAAGGTCTTGGAAATCGTTCATAACTTCTCAAGAAACTTCTTGGTTAGCCAAATTTTAATCAATTCATTATGAACATTTTTTTGCAATATTTCCCTACTGACACATTCCAAAGTTTGGCTACCTTCTCTAATATCATCCCCACCTACCACCCATAGTAGATTTTAGGAAACAACCAACACAACATCTCTCACTATAAAACATGAAACACGTAAAAATATAACAATGATAAGACAAATGAAATTGACACAAAGAAATTTTCAATTTGAAGATCTAGTCATAGTTGTTCAAATAATTCAATTGTGCCAAATTAGATGTGCTTGTACCAAGAACACTTGGACAACATATAGACAAAATGATCCATCTACTCAACTTCATCCCTTTTTTTACTGAACTTGTGAAACCCCAAATAAACAAAGTACTTATTACTTCAACTTCCTCCCTTGCAATCTTCTCCTAAAGGGCTGTGGGATTATCCAAGTTACAATTTCTAGAGACGCCCAATTTTTCAATGAAACACTTGTCAATGTTGTTATTTCCCACATAAAGTTCACATAAGAACACAATAGGGTAAAGAGGAGGACATGGGAAAAAATTAGCCAAACCACTAATCTTAGTGTAGGTTCTAGAACAAGCCCAAATATAACCATTTCCCATTGAACATAACATAATTTTGGCATATTAAACTAATTGCACAATACACAAATAACTAGTTTAGATTATCATGAGGTTGCCTTGATAGACTAGTTACTACTTAATAGAAGTTTAACTTGATGGGCCCATTCCATAATACGCAAATTAATTTTCCTAGGCTTCCATGAATTTTAAAGTTGGACTATGTAATGAATAGTAGTAGTGAAGTAAAAGGGACACCAAAGAGTTACACATGGTGATATGGATGGTTCACTAGATGGTTTTGACCATTTCAAATTTTGGTTTCATTCCCCGTTCACAACTTTCATCCCTCTTCATTTTTACAAGATATTCCCAAATATAAAATGCCCTTTCAATCCTAAGCATGGGATTAAGAAAATATCAAAGTTTCGGTGAGCCTTAAAACCATTTGCATTGTTTACATGTAGTTCAATCCTCAGAAAAAAGTGAAATCCTTGTAAATAAAATTAAAAGTACAAAGAAATTCCATCACTTTTTTCACTCACAAATCCCTATCATTTTTTGTGAGCTACCAAGAGGGTACGAATTGAAATATATCTCAATTGTGGCATATCTAGTGTCTACAAAATATAGAATGTCAACCTTTATGTTGCAATACACCTGCATTACCATCCAAAATTGTAGTATGAATACTCATGACCTTGTCAATTCCTTCATATACATGTATAACCAACTTGTAGCCATTTGTAGAAAATCACAAAGTTACTGAGACATAAATAAAATCCAATTCAAAATGATCGATAATTCTGAAGGATTTTTTTCAAGTATTCATCAACTTATGAAACATAGTTATATCTTTTTAGAATTATGAAGCCATGAGAACATTTATAATGCGTGGTTTTTTTGAACCCAAACATCAAGCACATGGGGCAACATGACTAGTTCAATTAAAATGCACAATTGAATTCAATTAGGGCCTCTTTTTAAATTAGTAAAAACTCAACACCCATTTGGCAATATTCATATGTATATTAGTTTGCTCACACCTCTGTTGGTTCATTCATGATTTTGGCGATTAGTTAGGTGGTTGAAAAATACAAAGCTATTACATTGTTGCCATCTTGCCTTCCACGAGTGCTTATAAATGAAAGATCTATGGGTATCATATTTTCCATTCCAAATGAAACATTTTGGGCATTCAACATCATTTTCAAATTGGTCTTGTGAACCTTAGTAATCTAATGTCCTTCAATGTTCAACCCTACACTCCCAAAAACCCAATGTTGCAACCACACCTAAGTTACACCTTCCAAGTTCCACAACTTGGACATGTGTTGACTGCATATCAATGCATACAAAGATGTCAACCATAATTAAAGGAGGCATAAATAATATACCACAACTAATAATCATTGGACATATGTTTTCAATCCTAAAATTATATTTATTGTAATTGTTTTGCTCTAGCATTTGAATGCATGCATCTATCAACCTAAGGCCTTCATTCCCATCCACTGAACCAACTCTTGATCACCAGTGATGTTTTTAAATTTTGGCATGGCCTTGTGCATGTTTGATGGGTTGTAACGCTAAATGGCCCAAAGAAGAATTTGATATCGTTCACCCCGAATCTGACCCATGCAATCTACACCATACCTTCCTTCGTGCAATGGGACATTGCCCAATGCTTGTCCATTGTGCAAAAGGTGGCACTTGGGACAATTATAAAGTAAATGGGGAATGGAATTATGGCAATCTGCGTTAGGTTGTGATCCAAAACATTGGATGGTTGATAACCATCCAACAAGAATGGACAATTTTGACTGGGGTGACATATGTCTCCATCATTACCATAAACACAACATAGGAGATAATTTTCGTTCATTGAGAGCAACAAATTGACAAAAAATCATCAAGGATGTATAATCTTCATTCATGAAATAAGTAAAACATTGTTGCCTACACTCTAAGCATTGATAATGGCAAGGGTGATTGTAGTCACATTGCTTGTGATTGTTGTAGACAATTGTCGCATGATTTTAGTTGGAATTAGGCTGCACTATTGAAATTGACCATCAACAACTAAATGAAGATTATGTTGTCAACAATTCTTAATGTCCATGATCCACGCATTAAATTCAACAAAGGATGAATCAATGTGCATAATGTCAACTTTTGATTTCATATTAATAATCATTTAAGTAATACCAAGTTGACTGTCATGAGCAAGTCGGCCTGATTCTTGGTGTAGAGCAACAAAAGATTTAAAAGAACGATAATGATTAGCAAGCTTGGTTGATGGATGGTTGTATCCACACTAATGACCCCAATGGCCACCATAACACGCACTTGACCTAAAAGCCATGACTATAATTGTATCTTCTTAGTGTTTTCATCAAGATGGGCATGAAGATGAACAAACTTAACACATGCCACATTATTAGCACTTGATGCCACTTGTTCAACAAATGTTGTGTTAAGTAATATACAATTGCCATATCACTTCCAAAAGGTACATTGCAATCCCATTTGATGAGTTGTCAAATGATTTCATCATCCACATAAACCACTTCATCAACAACATACCCAATTAATGGGTGCACTGTTGGCATCTAGATGACAATGAATGTTGTGAACATCACAATCTTAAGGTCATTCTCTTGAGATGGTGACAAAGAGGTTGTCAATGTGACAAGTTGGCATCCCACATCCCATAATGGCAATAAGCCTTTCATGACTAGTTTGAAATCTAACAAAAGTAAATGTTCTTCATCTACAACGACACAATGAAACTTTTGCAAATGGTTCGATGTATGTGCAAGTTCCATAAACCTTGGAGTTGGTGCATGTCCCACTTATATAAACAAGATGGATGGAGGTTCATCAAATGTAATTGTGTCCATGCCATAGGTTGCATATCATAGACTAGCTAGATTTGCATCAGCTTCATGTCCATTGACAAGGATAGTTAGAGAGCTATGACCATAATGATGGTTCAATTGGTGACCATTGGTGAGATCATGAACATAATTAATTTGCCATGTCCAGTGGGCATTGCCACTAATGAATCAAGTCTATTTTCCAAGACTAATGTCACAACTAAGCCTTGTTCCTCACATGTCCATTGGTCATGGCCTAATCAACGAAAAGCTCATAGAGAACACACTTCATGTGCTTGATCTTGAGGTGGTGGCAAGATGGCTAATTGAGTGGTAGTCTATGTGACTAAATATATGAGCGATGTAAGGAAAGATGCACACATGAGCAATTACAATCGATAATGGTTGTTGGGTTGGTCAATAACAATTGGAATTTTAATGGTTGAAGTACATGATGGAGGTGGATTGACAAAGCTCTCATTGAGTTGTAATAAGCAACGCCATGCTTCAATTGCCAATTGGTATGTGTACAATTGTTGAGTGTCCATGAATTTATGATCATTTGAACAATTGGCATAATGTCATGTAGTTGTGGTTGAAGAATGTCCTAATGTATTGTCAATGGGAAATTTTGTGTAATAATTTTGTTTGAAGTCGTTGCCAAAATAGACAATAGGATGGAAAAAATTGCAATCCTTAGATCAAGATTTGCATACTCAAGGAATGGAATGGCCACCAAATAGGAAACCATTTCGGCCACCCATGGTTGCATCTTGTTGAATGGCCTAAATGTTCATGTATTGTTAGACAACATTAATATTTCCACACAAACCAATAATGAGTGATTATATTAACTACACAAGCAACACATATTCAATGAATAACAAATTTAGTTCTAGAGGTAGGAAACAAGGTATCAATTTGACCAATAGCCCTGTGTTGGCACCCTTATGGTATTTTTAGAAAGCCATAATGGTGTTAACAAACCAATTGAATGTTTTATGAAAACATTTCGTGTTGCAAATGAAATAACTTTTGTTCTTTTCACCATAAGGATGACCACCAATAATGAAATGCATGAGTAGAAATAACAATGCATGCATATGATTAACTACTTGTGCCCACATTGTTAATGCATTTTGATTCCATATAATGGATTGATCATTGTTCATGACTTTGATAAAAAAAAGACTTTGGGTATGCTAATCACTAAAAAGGTGGATAACAAGATCTTGTCCATGACAATGAAATTCATTACAAATATCTAATAAGAAGGAATATCCGATGTTGTTTTCATTTGCCCTATCATCAATGTTGCTTTCATCTATCACATGACTAATCCAAGTTGTTTGGAGACCAATTAGCAACTGGTTGTTCATGATTTTATTTGTTTCATTAAACAACTTGCCAACTAAGTTTTGTAATGTGTCAATGGTGACAACTTAATCATCAATTGTGCATGCCAAAAGACTACATGAAGATTATACATCTCCACTAATATTGGAGAATGGCTATGGGACTTGCGACATGTCAAGCATGTTCAAAGGTAGGGTTGGTTGATGAAGGGTCCAACTTTAAGTAGTTCACAATTAGAGACTTCATTATTAAACAACTAATTTGTAACTCTTGTTGAACAAATGGACATGTTAAAGGTCGGCGAATGTGTAACAACACCATGTGGATATGAACAAGGTCTTCATCATTTCTATTTACATCTTGTAGAAGTTGGATATAAGAAATGAGATTTTTCGATGCATTTGTTAGATTTAAATGAAAATTACCAAGAACATTGATAGATGGATTATCATCCATTGGGTTGCTATTTCTTGATCGGACCATTGTAATTAGAAGTCTGGTCATCAACATACAATATTTACTTGTTATGGATGGCACCCAAAGCCATTTGAGCCCCACTATGGCCACACGGGAATGTTCAACAGAAACAACCAACCACCTTAGATGATATGGCACATGACCAATCATGTTTTGTGCATTCTCCAAATAGGTTCGAACCATCAAAGGCAAGTTATCCAAATTGAATTCCCCACTAATTAGGGTTGGGAACATGCTTGCATGCTCGATATGGTCCAATGGCATATATGTTGGAATGATGTGGTTAACAAGTAGCTTGTGCCAATGAAACATTATGAGCCATGGATTCAATTCACAAATTGATGGATTTTGTGCCATGTTCAATGTTGAGCATTGGTGGGCCTCTAATGAAACATGTACTTGTTGTTTAAGTTGGAGCCCCGCTTGGTCACCTATGAGCTCCATATTTTGGTGGTCAACACCAAAATATGCGGTGTACCCAACCTTTTTAAAAAGGTGTTGCACTTGGCATGGTTTACAACCGCCATTAAATGGTAAGAGAAAATGGTTGGCTAGACAATGATTGGCAATAGTCTTTTTGGAAATGTAATAATAAGCACATCCATCTACTTTGCATTGATATCCATTGACAATCATGATCCTTGGGACCACTAACAAGAGCTCTTGTTGTGCATATGTGGTATATTTTTCAAAGTGATGGTCTTGCAATTGGGTGAATTCAATTTCATCAAACAACGATGTGAAATCCATAATAGGTGGGATTGTATTCACATGATGTTGGCCACCATAACAATGTCATTTGGGAGTTTGATGATTATCATGCCCCAATAAATGGTTATGCACTTGGCAAGGCTTCAATTTCAAACATACATTGCAAACCTTGCACAAAAATAAATGAATGCCATCCATGATGTTTTTAACAACAAGGCCAACATCATGAAGTAGCTTTGGTGTTTGTTCAATGGGTAGTTATATTAACATGCCCATTGACATTGCCTTTTGCACATTGTCATCAAGACGCTAATTTGGGTTGAATTGTTTTGCTCCAAATGTTGCACTTTGAAATGGGATTAAAGGTTATCACTGTGCCCAAATTTCTTTGTGTAAAAATCAATGGGGTAATTTTTTTTGCCATCAATCAATCAATCAACAATAATTTGACTAATGACAATACGGATTTGACAAGTTGATTGATGCATCAATTAGTGATGTCCATCACGTTGGTGAAAAATGGTAAAAAAATGTTACATTTAAGGCATTTGAAATTAACCATGAATATTAATTGACAATATATACATGTTTTTGAAGATTAAAAAAATTGTTGATAATAAAAAATCAATAATTCAATAATTCAAACTTTGTCAAACCAACCTTAAACCTGCATACACATGAAATTCAATTTTTTCATGTTAGTCCACTCAATGATTTTCCCCAACACAAAATCTACAAAAGATGATAATGTTCAAATTCATGCATACACCAAAGATGTTTGGTACTTGTGCTTACTTGGTCACATTGTTGGAATAAGTTTGCACATGTATGGAATTGAGTTTGTGATGTGATCCAACTAGTGTGTTCCCTCCGCCTTGTAGCTTTTGCAAAATATGGCAATGTGGGAGTTGAAAGATGATAACAATATAGATTCTATATGCACAACAAACTCCAAAAAACGCACACTTCAAATGTTTAGAGCTATGCAAACCAATATATCTTAAACTAATGTTTGCATACTATGTTAATATGATATTATGTTGACAAACATTCATTTCACCAACACCAATAGCATATTTGAACCATACAAAATTAGTACAAACATATTAGGTACAATCATACAAATTTTGTTGCAAGCTCATAATTATATCTATGAGAAGAAGTTTAATTTTACAACATGCTACATGATTCACACGAAACTTTTATATTCTTAATGATTTTCCACTACATTTCAAAGCCACAATGACAATGATAATATATCAAGTTTTGAGAGGGAAACAAATGTAGATGAGGTATAGGTTGATATTTTGATATCTACACTTGCTCATTGTGTTCAAATAAACTTGCATGTGTATGGGAATTGAATTTGTGGTGTTTGTGTTTTAGTGCCCCCTCCCAACATAACATATGCAAAAAATGACAATTCAAAAATTCATAGTTTGAATGATGGTCCAACCTTGTGTAAACAATTCCAAAATGCATTGGTGAATTTTACATGGAACTATATGTTATGTTATTCAATTTAGGAATAGAAATTTAGTGTTGTACACCATTGTCCTACACATACACAATAGTTTTGGTTTTCTGAATCATAAGATTTTGCAAGACAAATTCATGTTGCACACATAAGAAATTTGGGAAAAATAAATCTATAACCCTTCATGCTTATCATGTGTTTTGCTTCAATTTCATTATGTTTGAGGAAATTGATAAATACATAGTTAAATGTATATTGGCCTTCTTCGCACGTAACATGGTTTGAATTGTTTTGTGTTTTTTTAGTTTAAATAATTATGTTGGCATTATATTTGGCTTTTGACTACCCATTATAATGTTACCATTGAAGCAAATTTGTATAATCTTTTAGAAAAAAACCTTGAACTAAAAGGTTTACAAGGGCCATTGGGCAAGGTTGGAAAATCAAATGGAAATCAAGGGGGGGATTGGTGGCCCAATGAACATTATTTATAAAGGTGGGGTCAAGTGTTTTAATAAGAAAATCCATCAAATATGTAGTCACATAACATTTATGGACATGTATGATTCAAGGCCAAATTATCTTTTGTATACTTAATGGGAAATAGATCTAATTTTTAATCTCATTGTTCAATAAACATTCATTCATCCTCCATCCCAACAAATCTTTGCTACAATTAATGCATATAAAGTAGAAGGATATGTAATATATTAAACCATGTGCAAGCGTGAAACTTTAGTAAAATCTACCAAAAATGTCCCAAAATATTTGCTAGTTAGAATTGACCACAACTCAACATGATAACATACTTCAAAGCATGCATGCCATACATCATTGCCATGCTGTTCCTTTTGACAAAACAACCCCAATTGTTGTTTGGTTGTAATAAAAAAAAAAATCTTGATTTATTTTGTGATAGGGCTTAAATTGTTTCATATAAAATTATATAAAATATTTATTTAATGGTAGAAAATTTCAATTTGACAAGTACATTTTGTCCATTTTTTCCAAACTATTTTCTATTTCCCTAAATTTTATTTATTTATTTATACAATGAATGACTTCCAAGAAAACAATTGTCCATATGAACTATGGTTACTTGGAAATGAACAACAATTATGCCAATGGTTAGTTTATTATGCACAAACAGGATTGGAAAGTCATTGAAATATTTGTCAGAATATCCACAAGTTTGGGTCCCATCATTTACGACATGTTTGGATTGTGGCAAACTATTTGTCATTGTTTGAAGAACAAGTAATGTTATCGTGATTTTTATCAAGTAAGTATAGGTAATCATCTAAAAGTTCAAACTTTATGTTATACAATGGGCCTTGTGGCCTCCAACCTTTGCCTAGACGAATTGTTCAAAGCCTTAGACAAGGAAAGAAAACAATTCTTATAATTAAATTCTAGTTTGTCAATATATGTATATTCAAAATGTGTGTTTTTGGGCAAGAAATGTGTGACATGTGAAACCCATGTTGCAATGAGAACAATGTTAAAGTTTTTGGACAAACTCTATATGTTATTAAACCTACAATTCATGTTCAAGAATATTTTAAGTCCTAAGAAGGCCAACTTTTTAAATGTAAAAAGACCAATAACAATTTATTTAAAGTCTAAAAAAATCAAATTGAATACAATTTTTTTTTTAACGTTGAAACTTACTAGTAGACTCAACCTATTTATTTGTTGACACAATTACACCAAAAAACAAAGCAAATAGTACAAAATCTAGAATATAATGATTTTAGAGGTTTGTAGTCACCATAATTGAGGAAAAAGAATGTTAAAAATCCCCAAATTTCTTATATTTTGTTCAAATTATGTAGCCAAAAATATAAAAGAATGATTATTTAAAAATTATGATTTACATTCAAACTTGAATATGTCTTCCTAGCAATGGTCACCATTCTTTGTATGCATGATTGCCATTGTGATTATGAACCAATTTCTTTTTTTAAAACCATGAGTGGATTCAACTTACTTAGATATTGTTGTTGGAAATTTTGAAAATTTTGGATTAGGGCGACCAAACTTTTTTCCCTCAATAACCAATTATTTCCTACGTAATTTGCCAACGCGAGTGGTAGGTACAATATGCAAGTGGGGAACACACAAAAACAACACAAGGAACATGTGCAAAATCATATGGGAAGAAATTATCACAAAAAAACCATTCATAATTGTCCCAAAAAACTTGTAATTCAAAAGCCTTTTTTTTGTTGATAAAATATGATATATATTGAACAATATATAATGCCAAATACACCTTTTTGGGGTGTGTTCATATGTCATGGGAATTCAGACTTATGGTTTTGCCATAGAAAATGTGGACATTAACATCTACATACATTTCCTATAGGTGTTCATATGTCGTGGGAATTGAGCCTTGTGGTATTTCAAAAATAAAATTTGGATAATAGTATCTAAGTACAAATTTTTAATCTAGATTGCTATAGCTATTTTGGTAATCCCATTCCTACCCACCCACCCACACTACTACCTACCTACCTACCTTTGTTTGTTTCTCCACAAAAGCTATATGTATTATTAGTTAAATCTTTACCTCTTGGTGAAACCTCTATGTCCATGACTAGTTAAATTTTTCTGGTCTCAAACAAAGGTCATAACATTGAGCTTTCATGCTAAGGGGATACATAGGGCATGTAGTTTTTATTATATGATTTCAACATAATGGCTTTTACATGGCCATTTTTCCTTCCAATTTATAAGATAAGAGATTTATAATCCCTTGATGAGTCATAATAAAATGGTCATGTCAAGGGGGTGGGGAGGAGACATACAAAAATTAATTTTAATTGGTACTAATACCCTATTATCTTCAAAATGATTTTACAACATTCACATGACCACTCTACAAAATCCACATGAATACCACTGCGCCACCATGTGATGGGTTTGCCATTATGCCAATTTGGTTGCCTTCATGTGATGGAATTACCAAAATGCATGACTTGCCTTGGTTCTTACATGGGGGGCCCTTACTTTGGTAAATCCTTCATCTCAAGGCTTTACCCTCACTAAACACTTGATATATACTTCTAAGCTTTTCGTATTTCAATTAGGTGTTTATTTCAGATTCAGGTTTTTTTAATAATTCAACACTTTGAGAAAGAATTCCAATAGCATTTTCAAAATTGAAACATGGAAGTGGAGTAGATTCAAAGAGACTCAGAAAGGGAAGGGGACCGAGTCATGAAGACTAGTTGTGAATGATGGCTGGAAGAAATTAAACTATGGGGTGCAAGGCTCTTTAAGTTCACCCAAAGTCTTCAAGATTCTGCATGCAAATTCAACGATCCATCGCGTTCGGGGAACAGTGGCTTCGAGGGTTATTGCGAAAGAGCTCTGATGAACGCGGTAGTCGCGCGTTTTGCGCACCGCGTTCAGAATATTCCACCCAATGTGTTTCACAGCTGTTTCCGCGTTGAGAATATTCCACCCAGTGTGTTTCATGGCTGTTTCCGTTGTCGGGAGTGTTCTCCGCCGTGTCTCCATCCGCCTTAAGAAGCTTCCTCCCAACGTGTTTCCGGGTCGGAAGCGTTCTCCGTCTCTTACTCTCTGTCTCGCGTTCACTGGTACGAGCTGCCTATGCGGGTCTCCTTCCTTCCTTCAAAAGACTTCTTCGCAACTCAGGTTTTGGTTGAAGCTCTTCTAGGGAGTCACGGCGATCTTGATCTATCTCAAGCTCCATAAAATAGGTAT
>Ga0209208_10007119_pt1 | contig 15283 bp, 9 predicted proteins | sample S1TSphfallax_3_FD_187694 | JGI IMG/M metagenome (GOLD analysis project Ga0209208, IMG submission 187694) | Host-associated microbial communities from peat moss isolated from Minnesota, USA - S1T2_Fd - Sphagnum fallax MG (SPAdes) (version 2) | ecosystem: Host-associated > Plants > Peat moss >...
CCCCCAATAAAAGGAAATATGCAACAAAATAATCCTTTTTCACTTTTTTTTTTGCACGTGTGTGAAATTTGACATAAAAAACTTTGAATGTGGTTATATGCAAATTTGGGTTATACAAAGGCACATAAGTGATTGAAACCTACAAATCCCATGGTTAACAATGGGATATTACTTTAATAAACAAGTGCCCTTTGCATTCCACTTTCCTCAATGCTTAATTCTTTGACCATGATTATTAATTATCAATATCTTATTATCCATGGACATTAGTGGGTCCTTGTGCCATTCACCTAAGTATATTAAACCTGATATTATTTTTATTGAAATGGGCTTAACTTCAAAATTCTTATGGAAAAATATAATTCTATTATGAGAAAAAGAAGAAAAAGTTATGTCCCTATGTCTTTTTTTCATACTATGAAAGATGCCACAACCTATGAAAAAATGTTTTTTTCTAAGACAAACCTCTTCAAGGCTTTGAGACATACAGCTTTATAGAAACCCATAAAAGTTATCACAACCTATTAAGATATAGAATATAAAAACAGATTATAAAACAAACCTTTTCAACAGCCTAATGGATAAAACTTCTAAAAACCCCAATCATGAAAAAACTATTCAATTTTTTTAAATTAATTTTTGGAGCCAAAATGTTTCGTTAGTCAAAAAATTCATGCACATTGTTTTGTTGAAAGCTTTTTGATAATACAAAAAACAACATAGAAAGCCCCATGGTTTGGGAGGGCTACAATTTTAGATGGTTGGTCTTTTGATTGTTGTCCAAAGCATTGTTAATTCCTTGACTAATTATACAAGAATATAATATCTAAAGGTGAACTTGTGAAAGTCTTAGCCCTTGCTCCACCCTAGCAAATCCAAGATTTATCATACTCACCCCTTATTTTTACCCAATAAAACACTTTATTCAATGGCTACTCATTGAGTTTAAAAACAAATTATACACCCACTTGGTATAGTGGTTTGAACCATGAATGCAATGGTTTAACCACTATGTTTTGGTGGTTAGTCCATTGTGTTTAGTAGTGCAATTTGTTTGGTGGTTTAGTGGTATGGTATTGTATGAGTGGTTTCCACTTTGTGATCCAAATTTTAATTCAAACAAAGTTTTGTGTCATGTTAATGTAGGGTCAGCCTAGGTCAACCTAGGTCAAAGGCCATCACGGGCTATTTAGGGTAGGTTTATGGGTGACTATAGCTAGAGCTGTTTTGGTCATCATAAACCTTGTGGTGACTAAAATGTCTTTTGCACCATAGGAGTTAAATTGCCAAAATTTCAATCACCATACATTTTCGTCACTAAGTTTTCAATCACCACAAGTTTTCGTCACTAGGCTTTTGGTCACCACATGTTTCAATTGCCATGTTTTTGATCGCCATAAATTTCCATGCCACATTTTCAATTGCCGTAGGTTTCTGTTGCCACATTTTAAGTTGCCAAGCTTTTGATTGCCACATTTTCGGTCACTCATTTTTTGGTTACTAATTTTTTAGTTGTCACATTTAACATTGCCAAAGTTTTGATCGCTAGCTTTTCCATCACCAACTACCATTTTGGGTTGTCATTCTCTTTGGCTACAAACATTATCAGATGTCAAACAATGACTTCTTTGGTGATGGACAACAAAGGTTGTTTGAGTGTTTTTGTCCAATGTTTTTTGGTTGTTTCAAATTAGTTTTGGTCCAAAATGATTAAAAAATTAAATTTTTTTCTTACATTCAAAAATAATTTCAACAAAAATATATATAATGTAGTTTGGGTATAATATAAGTCCCCATAATTGAAAAAAAAAGTGAAAACCAAAAACAAAGTTTAAAGAATGAATGATTTGTATTTTGCATCAAAAAAATTATTTCAACTACATTTATATTGATTTTTTTCATTTCTTAATGTCTATTAATTATTATGAAAGTGGTTATTGAAGCATATTATCAATGGAAAGTCCAATTATCCATAATTGAGAAATATAGGTGATGGATGGGCAAAATTGTGTAACTGATCATTGTATTTTATATTTACAAGAAAGATGTCATCAATCCAAAACATAGATCCACAAATTTCAAATGTGTAAAAAAAATAGATTCACAGATTTCAAATATGATTACACATGACAACATGACTCCTTAGCAAAATTGGGTTTCATAAAAGCCGCAAGTCCAAAACATGTCATTTTTGAAAAATCATGCAAATTACAACAATTTTCATATGCAACAATTACAAACTATTTATGGTTATATTTTATAACATTCATAAGGTGTAATCCAATTATATGGAGGCCCAATCAATGTGTGCACAATGTGTTGAACAAATTTTCATGCCTTTAGATTTGGCTTATACATGTCATGGATCACCTTCTTAAATGACATCTTGGTTGAATTGTCCACAAAATATTATACATCCCAATCTTCACCCCATTCTTCACCCTATATGACATTTGTGCATGCCCATTAAATATGCTTTAGACTTCAAAGTTGTTTGGTGTTGTTTGGCTATTTGTCAAAGGGAATTTGTAGTTCCTAATTTTTTGTAAACAAAAACAATTTTGGGGCCACCCACCAACACATTTTCTTTGTGTTGGTGGCATCTTACTCTTTGGTAAACCCATACAATGATGTTGTCACATTTTGCAAGTGACCGACTTCACCCCAATTACAAACACCTATGTACACAACATTTAGTTTGTTTGATAAAAAATGCAACATAATGTTATCCTTGAACAAGTCGTGGAAAATTCCAAAATGATGTTTTGCATTCATAATGTTTATGAATGTCGATGCCAACTTCACACAATTTTGCTTAAAGGCAACAAGTTGTGTTCACCCTTCCATATCTAGCCCCCTTGCTACAATAAAGTTCAATTATCCATAATGGGTGAGTAGTTTGTGTTGTAATCGAACATTTTTCGAAAAATTCCCTCGTTTTGGACCATAATGTGTAAGCTTCCATGATTTTTGCATGGATGGTGAGGAATTTAATGACACTTAGATGTTCACATAGGTGGGCCAAAGCTTCCACCAAACGTTGTTTATGCGTTTCTCTCTTATCATCCATCTTAGGTGTCTTCCCCACCAACTCAATGGTGATTGGGAAGTGATCAAACTTTTTGATTCGCACTTCACGCACCACACCATAACCACCTTGATTGTCTCCACTTGACAATAGGAACACATTTGTTATGCTTGGAATCCACAAGACACCACAACTTCCAATTTGGGCGAGAAGGTTTCGAACACATTCTCCCATCCATGGTGGTAGCCTCACCTTTTTTGAAAAACATCTTTGTGAATTTGGTCCACCATGAAATTTTGACCACATAAGTTTGCCACCATTGTGGTCCAATGTGCCTTGTCCTTTTATGGATAGAGGACTTCACACCATTACAATAAATTTGTAACTACATTTGAAATCTTGCATTCAAACCACATAAAAAACCCTTAAAAGTTTTGAAGTTTGTTGTATTGAAAGGAACTATTTAATTCCACCAAAAGCTTATTCTCCATGATATGTTTGTACTTCTCCAAGCCAATTCTTTGCTTGTTCACAAAAGCACCATCGAGGTATGCCATTGTGTGCTCCTTGAAAAATTCTTGATAATTTCCTAGAATTACCATGTGTCAATTAATTTACAATCATTTTCCTCAAGCCTTTGATACTTTCAAGATTATGTCAATGAAGTGTTTTCCCCACTGGACATTTTTGCAACCCCTCATTTATGCATGGTTGAAGGTGGGCCGTTCAAAGGTTTGTAGGGATAACTACAAAATGTTGTGTGAGATAATGGGTTTGGGGGGAATTTATCAATTGTCCCTTGGATGACATTGTCAAAATTTGGGATGCCCCAAAAACCCAAAGACTTTCCAAGCATTAATTGTTATAAATAATTACAAATTTGAAATATTAAAGTTTAAGGTGTCCTAAAATTTTCATAAAATACAAAAAAGTCACCTTTTAGCCATGGACTTGACCACCTCAATTCACATTAGGTTTCACTAGTACAAAAATGGGGTGCAATTTACTAGCCTAAATCACTATCGGACCTTAAAAATCAAATAACTTCATTGCATTTTACTGATTTCACCCTGGTGAAAGTTATTTCATTATAATATCACTCTGTAGACATCATGTTTCATTACTAATTAACATAATTCACTATTATAATTTCCTATAGTAAATAGGTTAATTTCTATGCTTTTAAAAATATTCTATCTATGTTACTTTATGATATACCCTATATTATTTTAAGTTACTTTAATTATTCTAACTTGTGTTTTATGTTATTATAGGCTATTATAAATAATTATACCTTAAACTATTATACATTATTTTACCTTAAGGTATCTTAACTAGTTTATTATAAGCTTTTAAATTATTCTAAATTAAATTATTCAACTAACTTTAGGCTATAACTTAGGTTATTTTATTTTAAATTAATATATGTTATTTCAAATTATACTTTAAGCTTTTCAAGGTCATTATATTTTATGTTATTATAAATTATTTTATTATAAATATAATAACTTAAAATAATTTTAAATACCCTACAATATAATAATTACCAATAACCTACGATATTATAACATAAAATATTCAACAATAATTTATAATAAAATAACCATTAAAAACCATTAATAAAATAACCATCAATAACCACCAATAAAATAGTCACCAATAGTCATTAATAAAATAGGCACCAATATCCATAAATAAAATATTCACCAATAGCCATTAATATAATAACATTAATAACCACCAATATCCATTAATAAAATATTCACCAATAGTCATTAATAACCACCAATAGCCACTAATAACCACTAATATAATACCAATTAATAACCACCAATATTCACCAATAGAATAACCAATAATAGCCACTAATATAATAGCCATTAATAAGCACTAATATCCACTAATAAAATATCCATCAATAATCATTAATAGAATAGCCACTAATAGTCATTAATAGAATAACTAATAATAAGCACCAATATCCATCAATAAAATATCCATTAATAGCCATTAATAAAATAGCCATCAATAGCCATTAATAGAAAAATCACCAATAACCATTAATAGAAAAAACCTTCAATAGCCATTAATAGAATAGCCACCAATAGCCATTAATAGAAAAGCCCTCAATAGCCATTAATAGAATAGCCATCAATAGCCATTAATAAAAAAACCACCAATAGCCATTAATAGAATAACCATCAATAACCATTAATAGAATAGCCATCAATAACCATTAATAGAATAACCATCAATAGCCATTAATGAAATAACTATCAATAGCCATTAATAGAAAAATCATAAATAACCATTAATAGAAAAGCCCTCAATAGCCATTAATACAATAACCACCAATAATGATTAATATAATAACCATCAATAGCCATTAATAGAAAAGCCACCAATAGCCATTAATAGAAAAACCACCAATAGCCATTAATAGAAAAACCACCAATAGCCATTAATAGAAAAGCTATCAATAGCCATTAATAAAAAACCACCAATAGCCATTAATAGAATAGCCATCAATAACCATTAATAGAATTGCCATCAATAGCCATTAATAGAAAAGCTATCAATAGCCATTAATAGAATAGCCACCAATAGCCATTAATAGAATAGCCATCAATAGCCATGAATAAAATAGCCATCAATAGCCATGAATAGAATAACCATCAATAGCCATGAATAGAATAACCACCAATAGCCATTAATAGAATAACCACCAATAGCCATTAATAGAATAACCACCAATAGCCATTAATAGAAAAGGTATCAATAACCATTAATAGAATAACCACCAATAGCCATTAATAGATAAGGTATCAATAACCATTGATAGAATAACCACCAATAGCCATTAATAGAAAAGCTATCAATAACCATTAATAGAATAACCACTAATAGCCACCAATAATCACTAATAGAATAATTAGCAGTAACCATTAAAAGAATAACCACCAATAGAATAACCATTAATAGACATCAATAACCACCAATAGCAATTAATATAATAGTCACCAATAGCCATCAATATAATAGCCACCAATAGCCATCAATAGGCATTAATAAAATACCCACTAATAACCACCAATAACCACCAATAACCATTAATAAAATACCCACCAATAGAATAAGTACTAATAGCCATTAATAATCACCAATAGCTTTAATAAAATAACAACCAATAGCCATATATTAGAATTATTTAGGATTGCCAAAAATAATTTAAAGTGAAATAATTTATAATAGACAAAAATAACTTAATGTGAAACAATTTATAATAGACAAAAATAATTTAACGTGAAATAATTTATAATAGACAAAAATAACTTAAGGTGAAATAACCTATAATAATCAAGAATTGCCAATAATAACATAAGGTGAAATAACCTTCAATAGCCAAAAGTAAGTCATAATAGTTGCAATTAACCTAAACTAAAATAATTTCTAATAGCCAAAAATAACATAGAATAACCAAAAAAACTTACAATAACCGAAAATAACATAAGGTGAAATAAGCTAAAATAGTCAAAAGTAATTGAAAATAGCCATAAATAGTCGTAAATAATGTAGGGTGAAATAATTTAAATTAATGAAAAATAATCAGATAATAATTGAAAGTAGTTTAGCATAGGTAGTAATATTAGATTAACAAAAAGTCTATCCATTTATTATAAAAAAAATTCAAAAGAATGGTCATTGAAATGTTATTGAATAATGATATTCAACTTTTTTTTTTGTTCAAATGATTTTAAACTTTCAAAAGGAAATAAATGTAATTATGTACATTATTGAATTTTTAAAGAAAGTAAACTCTAATCATTTCATTTGAATAAAATATCAATAAGACATGAATTTTCAAAGTTTATGTTTTTGTAATGTTTAAAATGAAATATTTGATAAATAGAATGTAATGTAACATATTTCCACAACAAGTGGGGTGGCTTGATGGTCAAAATGTTTGCCTCCATTCCAAAGGTCAAGGGATCAAACCTCATGACTGGTGTTGTGTGTGGTCAACATACCATTGTTGACTAAATATTTTCCTATCCAATTCTTATAATAAGTGCTTGGGTTGATTACGTGGCCTACCTACCTAGGCTAGGTTTTATTAATTTAGCCTAGGTAGTGACATGAATCAATAAATCATAGGTTTAAAAAGTAATGAAATTACCAATAATATTAAATATTAAATAATCAAAATTTAATTAATTTCCATGTTGGTTAGTTAATTAATTAACAAGTGAATGGTTCGGTAAATTTGTATTTCATTTGAGAGTAACCTTGTTTCAGTAGGTACTAGTGAAACAATTCATTGTCCGTAGCAATTGGTCCCCATTCACTAAGGGGTTAAACAATTTTCACCAATTAAAAATGTCCAAATTCACTCAAAATCTAATGAAACCCAGAGTGAACTAAGACGCATTTTGTAGTAGTGTTTCGCACAATGGTTATAAGTGGGCATATTCACAATTAGGGTACCCAAAAGGACGATCTAATGAAAAAAAGACTACAAAGGATTATTTTGGATTTTTATTACATTTACTTTTTTATGATTATAGTGGATTGGTATATGATTATAACTATAATGATGCCATGTTAATCTAATAAGAAAACTCAAGAATAGATTGGTTATAATATAGATATCCTTTTGAATCCTTTTAAATAATTTGATTTTTTGTCTTAATTATAATTTTCATTTTAAGGGAATCAAAAGGAATGTATTAAATAATGCAATTGATTTCAATTTTCTTTCATGAATAAGTAATACATACATCTATGTTTGGCAATGTCCATATAATGCATTTGATTAACTAATATATGATATAAGAATTTTGAAAGCTACAAAATCCATCTTAAAGTGGTAACAAGGAAAATGATTCCTTTTTTTCATTTGGTTTTTTTTTTTGTATTCACTAAGCTTAGAATTTGTGGCCCCAAGTGTTGGCAAAATGTGTAGGAAATTTTTATGCAATAAAACATGTTATGTTATATATGAAAGCTTATGTATTCATTTTTTTCATTTATGGGTTTTTACCAAAATATTTATGCATATGCATGTGAAAAATTACCACCATCATGAAAATTATCATAATTTTAATTATCCAATATCTCCCACTTCAATTTATTCCATTTATATTTTATATTTGGAAGATAGGAAAAATAAAGTCCTTTAGTCTTGTGGTCAAAAAGTGGTACCATGATTGTGAATATGCCCAACTGTGCAATCAAAGACACAAAACCCAAATGGGAAAAGAGGCATTAAAAAATGAACCCAATAGTTGCATTTAAAAACTCATATACCTTCAAACCCCCTTGAAAATTTGGTCATCAAATTTTCCTCACTTTCTTTTCGAAGTGTATATTTGATTATTTTTTACAATTGGTGCCCTACACTTTGAAGAAAGGGGGGCTCCATGCATATATTTTTTGTTGTTGCGATTCCATAGTTTGTTGCGAAATGAATTATGTTAAACAATCAAATTGAGGGAAAGATAAATGAGTACGGTGATTCACACACTAATTTTGAGGACAATCACATTTGGGACGACCACACTGTCATGATTTGGGATTATGAAAGGGCATATGTTATATATTTCCCAAGCGAAAAATAAGGAGAATATCATGTGGACAACCTTTGATTCCAAAGGACTTGTTGTACAAGGACATCCAATTAACATTGTATCTGAACATTGAAAATGTAATGGATAGGGAACGTGTGTTTATATAGCTTGGGATCACAATGGTATGAATGTCAAATATCTTCCATGTGTGTTTGAAGGAGTATATGTTTTAGATATCTCAAATTTGCCTGGGGACTTGTTGTATGAAGACATCCCAATGAAGTTTCTTGTTTATGAAACACAAGACTACTTTGACACAATATGGCATTTGTTAATTTTGCTATGAATTGATGAAAAAAAAAACAAGCGACTTTGCCATGAGAGGGTTTGTCTAAAAATAATATTTCTATGAAATATTACAAAAAATTTGATCGTGCCAACACTTCCCCTTGTCACTCCCCTTATTTCTTTTCAATTGTACCATCAATATTGGTTGTATTACATGATTCAATAACACCAAATAGTTTTCACACCCAAGATCCATCTATTGGGATCAGTGACCAAATTGTTTAATGCCATTGGGAGCTCAAAATCCCCCTCGATCAATGTCAAGCATGGATGAAAAATAGTTGAATGTCGTGGTTCAAATGGCATTGTACATGCCATTTGGGTGAAAACATCCTTGGGTGCTACCACTAGGAATGCCACACTTTGATTTTTCTAGATTCATCGAATTTGGAAAATATAATAAACAATTAAATAAATATTTTCATAATTCTATTTTAATGGGTACATTTATTAAGTTCCATATATTTTGAAATTTCAATATATAAAAAATATTGTGTATTTTGATGTTCCTAATCATTGCATTTAAAAAAAGTTTTAGCAATGTCATGTTAGTTACTTTCCTTGAACTTTTTGGTCGGGAACACAAATTTGAAACATGATTTGAAATTTGTTTTTTAATTTTTTTCTTAAGGTAATTTGGAAGTCATTATATTTATAGTTTTTTATTATGAAATTAATTGAGTAAGTATAATCTAGTTATGAATGTCCAAAGTTTAAGCTATCAATTTTTGAAAGGGCCATTTTAATTAAGAATATTTTTTAAACAATTTTTTTTTAAAAAATTCAAAATAAATTTCAAGCCATGTATTAGGGCATGCAATTAATAAACATGAAAAAAAAATTATACTTGTGAAAACATTAAAAGTAAAAGGCCTAGGAAAATGATTTTGTCATTTTTGGTTCCTTAACAATTTTTTGAAGTGGTTCCTACTGGTACCACCCAAGGATGCTTTCACTTGATTGGCATGATAAAATGTCAGGGAGGCTTGGCATAAGGTGCTAGCATATTAACATCCAAAAAAGGTCAACATTGTAAAACATGTTTTTGAGGTGTTGCAAAAGGAAATGGGTTCAATGTAAATCCATTTTAATGAGGTGATGTTGGAGTGCCATGCATTGTGTGAAGCATTGGGTGCATGTTATTAAAAACATTTTGTATTAGAACATAAAGTTGTTAATCAACAAAAAGCACTAGAGGAAGCATTCACAAGGGCCATTGGGTGAAAAAGGAATGATTAAATTCCATGGAAGACCTCAGATACTACAATCAAATTTTGATTGAAATGACAGAACATTATCGAAAAGATGTTAAAACACTTATGAAGGTGAGCCTACGAAATTCAAATAACATATAACTTACATGTATTTTGGCTACATCTTGAGCTATGCAAATGGAGGGAGAGCTCATAAAAATCCAAGCAGAATACCATGAAAATGGGATATTTTGATCATATGGTTTGACATCATGGCCCAAGATATTTGAGATGTTTCCCAACAACTTACCAAAAACACAAGCAGGGATTGGGCAACACATCCCAAGCTTGACTAGGAATATGTCATTGTTGTGTAAAAAAAATGGGGGAATTCTTATGGCCCACACCTCAAACCTTCATGTAGAATGGGAAACTATGCATTATTTGTTGCTCCCCATTTGGACTAAAAGGAGCATGATAGTTGGGCACTTGCCATCACATGTACCATCCAAATGCCTAATAAATTTGCTAGTGGTGAGTAGGAGTTGTGCATAATGTAAGACTTCATTCCACTGGTGCCCATATAAACAATTCAATTTTCAATCGGCCATGCCACAACATTAGGAATACAAGATGTTCAATACACCCAATAGGCCACAAACATGGGGCACAAACATGAAATGGATATGGATGTTGGCATGTTTTGTTATTACATGGGGGAGTCAATATGATGAATGACAATACAACAAAATCCATGATTCAAAAGGCATGTTATACCCATTAGTAACCAATACATAACATCATTGGTTTTACCAACTATTTTGAAGGTGGTATAATCAAAGGATGAACAAGTTTGAATAGGGTTTTAATCCTGAATGTGTTTTGTACAACATAATGGGGAAGGAGATTGGGTGGGGGTTCAACCCAAGCAATTTTCAAACTAAAAACCAAGTCGACTTTATAGTGGAGGAAACTAACAAAGGGCTACATTTGAAAGATGACATTGCATTTACATTGTTGATTGTAGTATGTCTTCATATAGTCGCAATGTTCAATGAATTGGATAATCTTCCTAGGTTGGAAATGATTTTCAACATAAAGCCCATTGGGTTAAGAAATCATATTGGTTGACAATACAACAAAAATATTAGGGAAAATAATAGTAGAGGAAGTAATAGACCATAACATTAGGGTGAGGTGGTTTGTGCCACTAGATGCAACATCTGTACACTATAGAATAGCCCCAATATTGTACAAAATTAATATTTATGATGGATAAATGGGGCATTATGGGTAAATAAATTATTTCCCTATGAGTTTGCCCAAATTGATGTAAATTTGGCTAATTGCAATCATATGTAATGTTTTTCAATTAAATTTTTTTTTCCATGAATGGATTGTGCCTTGAAGGTTGAATATTTAAATGACAATGTGATTAAAATGATTGGAAAATACATAATTGCATATATATGGTGCACTTCACTCAAGTTGCCCTTGATATTGAAAGTTTGGAATTTGAATTATGGAAATGAAACAAAGTAATAATTAACATAAAAATATAAGGTCATTATCTTTTATGAAATACACAAACTTCCAAATATGGTCTTGGATCAAATGGATGGACTTTATTACCATAAAAACATATAGTTAGAAGAAAAAATGTGAATTTACATATCAAGTTTAACCTATGTGTAAATATTGCAAAATGTCAAATGCCTGAGTGATAACCTTTTTAAATGATTTGGAATTACAAAGCCCTTTTGATTTGTGAACTCAAAAGATGACCAATTGTGGGAATTGGATTCTCAAGTGAGGCTCATGGTAGTCAGTATCACTTGGGGCCTCAATTGCCTCATTAGGAACATTAGTGTCATTGTCATCATCATCATCATTGTTCTACTCCTTCATTTTAAAGTGTTTATCCCACACAAGGTTGTGATGATGTTCCACCTCAAACATTTTGTCATAATTTGTTTGGTGGGACACCATCCCTTAATATTCAAAATGTCATCATCAGTGTGTGGTTGTTCATACTTTTGTTCACTTTTTAAAAAATTGTTGTTTGATTAATCAATTTTTTCTTTCAAGTAATTTGATGTGTGGACAAGTTTTGAATAGGTGGATGAAGAGAATTCATGGAACCTATCACAATGAGTCTTGACCCCACATCAACTTTAGGCATTGGGGGTGTTGGATGCCATAAGTATTGTTTGATTTGTGTGTGGTCAAAATCTGAATCATGTTACGTCAACTTCAATGGTCTTGTAACTTCAAGACTAAAAGGACTTCAATGCATAACTTGGGGTGCATTTGCATTAGTGGTTATATATGGTCACACATGTCACTCCAATGTAATATCCATTATGTTTTTTACTACAATATTCATTGCATTGATGGGTGGGTTGACTTGTATGTTTGAGGTGTTTATTAGTGTGTGTTGTGTGTCCAATTTTGGAATGACGATTCAAACTAATGGTGTGTTCAAGCTATTGGGAAGTAACACTTCCATGGAGCCCATTAATTGCATGGGCATGTGTTGACTTAGGATTATTGGAACATGTACATCCAGGGGGGTGCATCGGGCACTTCAACAGAGTCATCAAGTATAGGCATGTTTAGATTTGCATCATCATTGTGAGATGGTTGTGCCCACCAAAATGTCGCATTAGATAATAATCTTGAAAATGGAATGTCATCATCATTATGGAATCCAAAGGGGTCATCTTGGTTTTCATCCTCATTTGACATTAAGGGGTCCTCACTTGGTGATTCATTTTCATCTACAATTTTGTCAACATTGGACATCAAATCTTTAGACAACATATTTTTCTTATACCATGCCATAGGGTTAGTGCCAAGTCATTTTTACAAGATTTTGCTATTAATGTAAGGCAAACTTATCCTTGGGTGGTGCCATTAAGAATGTCACACCCCAAATTTTTTAAATCCATCCAATTTCAAGACAACATAGGATTCACATAAAGAAAGCTTTTCATTCCAAATTATTTATCAAAAGGTTACCCAAGTCATGTAGAATTCAGAACTTTAACTAAATTTACAAAAAAATGTGTTTTGATGTGGAAAATGAATGCATAAGGAAAAAAAATTAGGAATGTCACACAAAGGATTTTTTTCATTAAGAACACAAAAGGAATCTATTTGGGGTTTTTTCTTGGATGTTACTTTTTGAGAATATTTCATATTTGATACCTTTTATAAACAATTGATTGAATCAATTTTGATTTAGTTATGAATTTTTGAAATCAAGATTATGAAGCCCCAAAGGGCCATTGATGTCAAGAACACAAATGATAATTATTTTCACCTTTTGTTGTTTTAATGACTTGTTTGGATCATTCCCTTATGCATGTACTAAATAAACAAGAAAAAAAATCTAATGTGTATGTGTAAGGACACTTAAAAGGAAAAAGTCATGAATTGGGTTAGGAATGGGTCAAAAATGGTTCATGAATCAGAATGTTAATACATATTATACGTTTTTGGGTGTTCATTATTTTTCATGAGTGTGTGCATAGGTGGGGAACACATAGCCCACCTAGTCCAATCAAATAGACCAATGTATAAATAGATGGAATTTTATTTCTTAAATTGGGTCCAACTTTCCTATGATTTTGGTAAGGTGGTTCCTAGTGGTACCACCCAAGGAAAAATTTGCCATGTATATCTACACCAAGTATTTGTTTGATTCGGCATCAACAAAATTTGGAATTTTTTATGGACAAATGAATATGAACTCTAATTTTTCTTGTACAATGATGTAAAACACACTTGTGCCAAAATGTGATGGGTGATGGGTGCAAGTGTGCATCCACTAACTTTAGTCAAATCCCACCACTCATGTGGGAGTAAGTCGAGGTCATTCATTGGGGGGGTGGGGTTTAGAGAAAAAACCTTAGCTTTTGACAAAATTTATAAAGTCTTTTAAAGCTTGGGCATAAGCTATTGGGGTACTAACTATTTTTCACAAAACTATGTTTAACACCTTCACTTTTTCATCATCATGTAGGCAAGTTTCACCCAATAAATATGGATTGAAGAGGACCCCTAGATAATGTAAGTTAGTTGTCAACATCATCCACCTTTAGTAAAATTGATTTTCGATCACATTTGCAAGGTTTGATGGTAATTCAAACAATGGATTTCATAATGCTAATACATGTTCCAATATTTTCATGAAAAGACATGGCCTCCCCATGCAAAATTGCTTTCCATCGAATGTGCTCAATAATGTTAAAACCGGTTCCACCATATGCACAAAGTTGGCACAAATATCCCAACACCCGTTACTCTTAATGTTAGCTCAAATAACTCTTGCTTTAGTGAGTGACTTGTGATGATGGGTGCCATGCAATGTGTTTACCAAATTTGTCAAATCAAGATTGACAATTGTTTGTTCAATGGCAGGTTTAAGCTTGAACAACCTTTCAACCATTAAAAAATTGGTTGCAAATTGTGTTTTAGTGGGGTTTTAAAGCATTAGGTTAGTTTCATAATGAGAAGAGATTGTTAGTGGCACATGGTGTTATCATATGAAAAAAAATAGTTTTCTCCTTTTTCATAAATCGCTTCACCCATGTTGTTTTCCCTTAATCTTCCAATAACAAGTCCATACAATGAATAACAAAACCTTGAAAGGAAAAACTTGGAAAATGATGAATTAGAAAGTCAAGTGCATTTCTCATGCTTGAAGCATTATCTGCACAAATTTGTACAATGTTGTTGATTCCAATGGTTTTGATGTATTCGGCCAATGCATTACATATGTAATTGGCATCTTTCAACTCCTTAGTTGTGTCAATGGAATGTAACCTATGTATACATTGCCACTTGGATAGGAAAACATTATGTTCAACAATGGATGATGTGCAATGTTGTTTCAATTATCAAACACAAAAAGAAATCTTTTCCTTTTTCACCTCGACACATAGTGACTATTCTTCAATTTGACTAAGTTTCAACTACATTTGGCCATCTTAAGTTTGCAAATGGCTTGTTGCACTAATTAATGGTCAATATTATTTATAGTTGTTACATTCACTATGTTGTTCACTTATGAGTATAATTTGGACCTTATTTAATTATTTAATAATTTCAAATTGTTGGTGTGGAAATTAAAGTAGCTTTTA
>Ga0209208_10007120_pt1 | contig 15283 bp, 19 predicted proteins | sample S1TSphfallax_3_FD_187694 | JGI IMG/M metagenome (GOLD analysis project Ga0209208, IMG submission 187694) | Host-associated microbial communities from peat moss isolated from Minnesota, USA - S1T2_Fd - Sphagnum fallax MG (SPAdes) (version 2) | ecosystem: Host-associated > Plants > Peat moss >...
TTAGGGTCATGAACTGAACTCATCGACATGAAGATATGGGAAGTCTTGGGTACCTTGCTCAATGACTGAGCTGTGTTGCTGCGCTCCCACGAAGCGGCGTGCTCTATTATAATAATATAATTGAGCACTTAATAGTACAGGGGACATTTGCCCGGCGTAATAGCTGACGGTCAATTGAATAGCGGGAGCCCGCAAGGGCTGACTCATCAGGGGTGCTGAGGAGTCGTAAGGGTGGGGTACTTGGACATTCAAAGCAACCTTGCTAATAGCTGGGGAGATAACCGTTGTCGTCAAGCCGGGACCCCAATAGTTCACATTCCACTTCCCTTGGGACCAAATAAGGGTTAAGCTAGACCCCGACCCCGAGGCTGGAGAGACGGTATAAACAGGAGTCTGCTGAGTGGTAGTACCCCTTGTGGCCATCGCTTGGGCTTGAATAGCAAAAGTAGTAGCTGTATTATTATTCGTGATTGCCGCATAGGCAAACTCCTTCTCTCGGGTTACATCCCCGCAATGGAGATAAGGAGAAGTCCAATAAACGCTTGGAACCGACTGAGCATCGGGAGCATTGTCAATATCTAACTGAAGAATGCCCAAGGGATTAGCAGTAAAGAGTGCAGGGAAGCGATTACCATCCAAGCCGTTAAAGAGGTAGCCTGATTGGATATTAGTGAACTTAGTCCAGGCTTGAGCCATATTCCCGTCAGCCGCCTGAAACCACTTATACACATACTGGATATTGTTGCCCAGATCGCATATGTAGTACTGTTGGCGAGCGTTATAACCGGCTGTTATCGTCGCGTTAAGGTTAAGGGCGATGGAGTTAGCCGCGTCAGTGTATAGAGTTGGGGTAATCTTCCGGCTAATCGGGAAGCAGTTAATCCCATCCGTTTGATAGAACTGATAATCCGTGGCAAAGAAGACAACAGCCCCGTACTGGTTGTTAAAGGGAGCGTAAACGGCACTTCTCCCGTCATAACAACTCACCGGCTGAGTCATGTTAACGGCGTTAATCGAGAGCTGGTTGGCTGGACCAGAAAGGATATAAATCCCATCTCGATTGGTTCCGCAAAGGATAGAACGGAAACCCGCCGATCCTAAAGGAATAATAAAGTTAATCAGTCCACCGTCAAGGTTACTGACCTGAGCCTGACCAGTCAGAATCTGGGTTGGGTCATTAACGAATGTTGCATAGATAAGAGTGGAGTTCGTATTACTTGTTGTGGACCCAGCAATCATGATTGAGCCGGCATAGAGGCACATTGCCGAGGCGAAAAGATTAGGGACGCCAAGGGTGGAAGTGTAGTTTATAACCGCCACTCCGCTATTAACTGTCCACTTAGAGACTGCTGTAACTTGATTAGAGAAGTACAGATTGCCATTCCAGGCAACAGCACACATGAGCTTATTGGACTGCTGGGTATAACAGGCTGAGGCTATCAGGATCGCCGAACCGGCAGCACAATCGTACAGATTACCCGAGGCAAAAACGGCCATGTGTCGATTACCGCTTGAATCAAAGAAGATAAAAGCGGCGTCAGGGGTCGAGGGTAGTCCAGAGCAGAAGATTGAGGACCCGCCGCGATAAACCAGGCGTCCCGCAAACGGGAGAAAGTTCTGCATATCAGGCGTTTCATTCGGCTGAAGATCGAGAATATCGTCATAAGTATTGAGTCCTCCCGAGAAATCTGATAGGCTTAAAACGCTAAGACTGTCATCGAGTGCCCCTTGAGCTTTTTTAGCCATGCATCAAGCCCCCGATATAATACTCGGGTTAGTACCGATAACAACCACTGAGGAAGATTCGTGGAAAGCGACCTGGCTCTGCGTTCCCCATTGAGGACCCTCACCGAGAGCTTGTTGAGCCGTGGCCCATTCGGTAAAATCGGCAATCCCTTTTTGGTGAAGCTGGTCGAAGATTGCAACCTCATCATAGGCAGATTCGGCCTCTTTACAGCGGGCCACTGCGTATGCTGTGAAGGCATCGAAGAACATATCGGGAATAAGGATCTGATCTTCCAGGCGTTGAGGATCTAATCGAGGGTGGAAAGCGACGTACCAGACATGAGCATTCCCCCCAGCACTCGGGGGCGGAAAGAGCCCGAGAATAGTCTTCCCGGCCCGAGCCTGGAGATTAGTACCCGACTGGACCGGAGAGGGAGTGATAGTCCCCGATGGCCCTTGGGGGGTGAACTGAGTAGCATCCGTAAAAGTATAATAATGAGTCGGTATGGACGAAACCTTGTAGCCGGTCTTGGACTGACGGGCGCTAAGTCGCTTGAGATCGAAGAGGGACCCCTGAAACCATTTGACGTAGTCGACGCTATCACAGTCGTCGGGCAGCGCCGCTTCCTGATAGCTAGCTGTTGCGGAGGTCGGGTTGAAGGCAAGCTCCACGAAACCATTCAGGTACTGTGCGGCGGCGCACATACGACGGGCAGATCTGGTCAAGTAATGACAGATCATTTGGTCGGACCATTTACCGGAGCCAGGTTGTAACTCGCCGATCTTTATGCGGACATCAATCAGGGCATCAGCAACACTAGACACATATCACCTTCCTCTTATCTGTCGAGGTAAGCGAGAGTTGCTCCACCAGCGCCAGAAGCGACTTGGGATTGAATGTTAGCCTGCAATGAGGTACCAGCAACCGCAGCCGCAAGAGTGCCAGCTGTTGTCGATGACACGATAACCGTGTTGGCAGCAACTGAAGCCGCTTCCAGGACTGAAGTGTAGCCACTGATTGTCCCGAAGAAGTATTGAGCGGCTGTGAGGGCTGAACCAGAAAGGTCATTAATACCAATAACTAACTGGTTAATAGCGGAGGTAGCTGCAATCTGGAAGGTAGTTGCTCCACCAAAGAGCTGGAAGGATCCGTTTGCGGGGCAGGTCGAGGACGCCGCGACTTGGAACAGCTGAACAGCGTTACCGTTGTAAAGGATGCCGTTCCCGGTCGCGACTGCTGGATAAATCAGATCGCCCAGCTTGTAACCAAGACCGGTGGGGAGAGTTGTAAAAACTAAGTTGTATTGGCCTTCGCCGACTACACCAAGAGGCATTGATTATTCTCCTTAACCGGTAATACCGGACATCTTCACGAGGGTATTGGGTCTGGTTGTGCGGCATGCGCCGACAAAGATCACGAACATAGTGTTGACAAGAGCGTCAACGGTTTGACGCCATGGGCTCATAACGAACGCCCCATTGCGCCAGATGCAAAGTCTGAACAAATCATTAAGGAAGTACATCGTTCCTGACGGGCACTTGTCGTCTTTCACGACTCTCACGCCAGCAAACTCAATACCCTTAGCGCCTTGGCTCATTACCTCAGTTGAAGCTGATTGACGAACCGTTTGGGTTACCAGGTTGAGGTAGGCTTGATAGCCGATGTTATCGGTCAGAACCAGGTCGGATTCAAACTGGCCAACCGAACCAGCGATCCGGGCAGCAATCATTGCGCCAACGGACATAGTGGTTGAAGTACCGGGGTTAACGTTACCGATCCAGGTTGGCTGCGATCCACCGTTAATGGTCAAAACAGCAGCATTCCAGAAAGGAGCGGGACCAACGGGTGCAGCATTAGTCCCGGACGAACCAACCCGAGTAATACCCCCATAAGGGCCCATGCCGGGGTCGGCTGAGTAGGTACAAGCAGCGTTCAAGCCTTGCAAAATCGGCAAGCCGTTACGCGGAGTACCGTCGGAATAAAGGTCAGTTGACATCTTGTCGATGAAGGACATCAGCATATGTTCAAACTGAGCACTGACAAGGTCGATAATGGCTCGGTCGCCTTGGTCAAGAATCATGATCGTGTCAGGGATCGTGACGGAACCGGCGTAATAGATTGGGTTGAAAGTTGCCTGGGTGGTGTTCTGGACGAAGGAGAGAGGAAGAGTCGAAACACCTCCACCCCAGACATCAGCATTAGGGTTTAAGTTGTAAAGGATCTGATCGGCGATATAAAGACCGCCTTCAATCACTTCAACATCTTGAATCAACCAGTCAAAAGCAGTGTGAGAAACGAAAAAGTTATCACGCAGTTCTTCGGTAAATGCCGGAAGTACCGAACTGGTGACTGTATCGGGACTAAGTATCGTTGCCATGTTCTAGAATCTCTCCTTACTATTGAATGTAGTTGATTAGAACGTACTCATTAAAGCACAACTGCTTTAAGAATTGTTAATTTATTTACCGTTTAGTTTATCCAGAATCGCATAGCCGCGCTCACGAAAGCTTTTGTACGCTGGCTTAGAGCCCTTGCCGCCGGCAGAAGAAAGTTGTAATGGGTTCTCTCTAACTGGAGTTGTAACAGCCCTGGAACGACCAGCGCGAGGGATTGGAGTAGAATCCTTTGGAGCCGATGAACGGCTTGAGAATTTCTTTTCAAGCTCCTCATATTTGCGCTTGTAATCGTCGCGCTCTTTCTCAAGAGTTGGCTTCGTTAAGGCATCATAAGCAACCTTAATCTCGGCTCCCCAGTCTAGGGTGCGGAGTCTGCCTGGGTTGTTGCGGGCGTATTGATTGAAAGTCTCTTCAAAGCGGGAGCGAGGAATCTTCTTCTCCAGGTCAGGGTATTTATTAGCAAGGTCGCGATAGGCGCGATCCGCTCGGTCATAAACAACCTGTCCTTCTAATTGATTCACTCGCTGTTCCGCATGCATAGCTCTCTGCTGGGCAACGTAGGCCTGATAATCGGGATCTTCGGGCGAAGGCGCTTGTTGCTGAGGAGCGGGCTGCTGCTGTTGCTGACGAAGAGAATGCTTTATTTCAGCAAGCTCCTGGGCAGCGCGAGACTGACTTTCCCTAGTTCTGGCTAGGGATTCATTAATGAGAAGCCATTCAGGAGAAGGCTCTTTAGCTTCAGATGGTGTTGTTGCCTCTTCGGCTGGCTTCTCGGACTCAATAGGTTCTTGGATATCATCTAACGGGTCGTCATCTTCCTCTCCGCCGCCAGACTGAGGAGCAAAGGCACTTGTGAATTTAGGAAGCCCTATAGCTTCCCGTTGGGCATTCATCTTGTCCGGCTGTCCAAACTTCTCTGTTAAGAGGGTGTTAATATCGACGTTCTCAGGCATTCGATTGATCTCCTACTGTTTGTGCTAATCGTTTCTGGTTTTGAACGACAAGCCCTTGTAATTTACTGACAATCTCAAAGACGATTCGGGCTGCTTCGGCTGAACCAGGAGCACCCGAGCGGCGGTAATAATCAATGACATCGGTTAATTGATCGATGCATTGCCCAAGCATGGGAGCTGTTGGATCGGTTGGCTGAGGCATCCCCGAGGGATTGGTTGACTGAGGAGCAACGCCATTAGCCATATTCTGGCCTTGTTGGTTACCGGTGAGCATAGCTTGCAAATCTGGGTCAAGAGGCATATTAGTTACTGGCTACTCCAACAGAGAGGTTGATTGAGGTGGTCGAATTGGGGTTGGTTAGATAAACGGTTGGCAAAGCTCCCCCGCCTAAACGAACCGCAAAGAAACCGCCAGCGGCAACGGTCAAAGCAGCACCACCATTGCTGAGGGCAATACTAAAACCGGTCGGCGGGTTGGTTACTTCCTCGATATAAAGAAACTGAGCGGAAGTTAACCCAGGGAAAGTTGTTGATAAATTGAGAGCTTGATTGCTGGTAGATGCCGCCACTGTTACGTTTGGGTCAATTCCCGCAAAGGCAATAGTCGTTGTAACAGGCTCTTGATACGCTGCAATCTGCGTGGTAGTGTAATCAAGGTAGCCCCAGTTTGCCTGGACCACTAAAGTAAAAGGTTCTGAGACTGTTGCCATTATGGATTCTCTGTTTGATTGGCTTGGATTAGCCGCTGCCTTAACCGCATTACTGCTGGCTTCTCTAATTTGGGGTCCGATAAAAGACAGTCTGTGACGTCCGTTAACGCATCCACGCGGGCTGTTAGTTCATTAAGGCGGCGCTCTACCCATGTCTGACTATGAGCTTTTCCTGAAAGTCCTATGGAAAACAGGATGGCTATTAGAACCAGTAGAAGTGCGCCAGATCTCATTTCATTTTACCGCTGCCGGTCATTGGCTTCTTTTGGATTTTGGCGTCCCCGGGCGATTTAGTGCCCGTATACCTATGGACTGGCGGCTTCCCATCCCCTTGCACCCCGACTTCTTTTCTCAGGAAACCCTGTTTAACACTCCCGCTCAATCTTTTCGCCATTTATAACTCCTTAGATACCGGTGCTTTGTCCGGCTTTTTTGTTCGGGTCAATTGCTTTCATGACATCGGCGCCAAAGGCCTTCCCGGCAGCTTGGGCAGTCAGACGTTCAAGCTCTGCTTGCTTCATTCGTTGGTCGATTTGAGCAGCGTCCTTATATCCTAGCCGCTGTAGTAGAACAATTCTATCTATACCATTTGCTTTGAATAATGTCAAGGCTTGAGCAGCTTGTTGCTCCTGTGAACCAGGGATGCCCGTGCCGGGTTCAATGTCAACCAGGTAGGACTGTGCAGCCACTATCTCGCGTCCCTGTTCAGTGCCTTCGACTAACTCTATTCGATCGCCGGTCCAGTCAACAGTGACGGGCTCTCCATCGGGTCCGTTGATTGTCAAATTAATTTTTTCACGATACAAGTCACGCATACACCACATAAGCTGATAGCCCAATTCCTTGGCTGTTTCGGCAAGAGCAGTAGCTTTTTGCTTTAATCGGGCACTAGCAAAGGACTGGAGAGAATTAAGGGCTTCGGCGGACATCTGAGCGCCGTCGGCTATATTGCCCCTGAGAACTCCCGAGATACCTGACGTGTTATCAAGTTGCTGCTGGAGGAACTGGAGCATAGGGAAATAAAAGGGTGGTAGATCACTTGGCTCCATTCGGTTAAACTGCTGATTGGAGTTCAGCCAAAGAATATCGTTAGACTTATTCCGCATATTCCACCATTGCCGAGGCTTTGCCAGGGCGTTAATAGAAGCAAGAATTGGGCGCTCAACTTCGGAGTCAGCAAAGCGAAGTCCAGAACGCTGGAGTTGATCTATCTTTCTTGTGACCTGGTGGATGTAGAAAGCGTCACCCGGAACGAGGAGCTTGCGACTTGGCGTTGGTTTATAGAAGACAAACGGGAAATGGTTATGCGACCACGGATTCGGAGCATCCTTAAGAACGTAAGGCCCAGCGGTAACAATGACTCGTCCGCCAGGATAACGCGGTACCCACCGTCCCGAGATGTAACCATCTTTATCCACTCGGTAGCCTGGATACAGCTCTGGGTCCGTTTCTTCCTCACCTTCTTGAACCCCCTCATCGGGCTCGAACTTAAGACGTAAGTCTCTGAGCCAGCACTCATAAACCTTTACAAGCTTTGCCTCCCCACCATCCTGGGCATAATTATATTTAATCGGCGTTTGAACCATATTATTAAATCTGTGCTGCCCCCGATCCATCGAGAAAGGTTGGGCATCGGCATACTCAACCAAATTACCCCGTTCACGGTAAGCGTCACGGATTTCACCCAAGTCCATCATGGATTCAACCACGACATACTTGGCGTCTTCAGGCCTTAAGGACGGGGCGTCAGGATCAATATAAACGCGAGAAGGATCAAGAAGGTCGATACAAAGCTTCCGACGCTGCCCGAAGGGTCCATAGCCATCCTCGTCTACTGTAATATTTAGTACGCCAAGGTTAAAAAATTCCCCGTCATAGGCAAGTCCATTGACTAGCTCTTTATAGCGGTTACATTCTAACTCTATCTGAACACCCTTATTAAGAGTGGCCGCGTATAGATCGGTCTCGGACGACGGAGACGAAATCGTGGGTAAAGCGGGATTGGCCGATAATAAGGCAGCGGTCTCCAGCACCTGGGTCCGTAATAAAGGCAATGACCTGCCTGAGCCGGTGTTAGGGACAACCAAGTCATAACTGTCAACATCATTAGCAGTTTCAACTTCTTTGAGGGTATTCTTACAGGCGTTGCGCCAACGAGACTGACAAGCATCAGCCTGCTTGACAAGGTTCTGAACAAGCATAACCGTATCGCGTTCGTAATCATCCTCGTTATCATAACCATCAATCTCCCATTGCTCTTGATTGCAAAGAGAGTCATACTCCTCTTTTGTGAGTTTTGCGGGGAGTGGTAGGTCCATTTATACTCTTTTAACCCTTCTGAACCAGTCATCCTCTTGGGAGATTTGAGCGTCCTTATCAAACTTAACTGGGACGCTTTGACTCTCAAGATAAGATTCTCTTAATTCTGCTATACCTTGTTCGTTTTGTGTAAACAAATTTTCAATCTGGGCTATAGCTTCATTCAACTCCTTAACCCGAGAATCGGTCTCTGTCCGCAAAAGAAGGGTTAATGCTTCAAGACGAACGCCGAGATAAACACAACCACCAAGGGCAGCCATACTGAGAAGTACGGTAACGTCAACAAGCATCGATTAATAACCTCAATCAACATCATCATAAAAGTCAGGACCGCCCATTGACTTAGCGCGGTCTAACTCACACTCCTCAATAACAAGCTTTGTAAGGGCTGTCACGGTGTCTAGAAGGCTTGCGTTACGAAGCTGAGCCAACCCTTGAAGGTCAAACAAAGTATCGGGTCCGAAAATGGCTCCTAGTGTTTGGCAGATTTCAGAGTTAGGATTGCCGTCAATTGACTGGTCGTAAGGGTGAGCGTCAATTTGAATCTCCCGAACTCGACGAGTCTTAGCAAGTGGACTAATGCGCTGACTCAACCAAAGAGCAGTTTTGGGGAAGTTGTGCTTGAGAGCCCATTCCTTAACCTGCCCAAAGAGAGCATCCCCCAGCATAGCTTTAAGCACTCGGCGCTGAGTTCTAATAGGTAAAGAATTGGGTACATCACGGACCGAACTCGGCAGGACGGTAACCATCTTGTCCACGTAGATATAAGCCTGGGGGGTAGAAGGGGTTGCTAAGGCCTTCTGCATCGAAGCATAGCGATCTTTAACATTCTGAGAGACGCCGGGGTTATCCATAACTGCCGCCATTTGGGCAGCGCGCTCATGGCTAAGCTTATCGGTAGCGCTAACTTCAACAGCAGTCCTCTGGGTTGGAAGCGTAGCCACGTTGGCTATCATCTTCTCTGGGGAAGCCTGGTGAGCATTTGGCTCGTTCAGGATCTCCGCCATTTTAGAAGCAGCGTTAGAGCCGCCTTTCATATTCTGACTCATATTCCTCAGTTCTCCTTCGGTTCTCGGGGTCCGTAAATAATCTGCCTGCCGTGATCACATCCACTATTCTGGTTGGATCAATTCCAACGTCATCGTACATTTCAACTAAGAGATTTTCTATTTGACTGTCCTCTCGGTACTTGCTATAAATGTCGTATGTCCCGCCAGCACACTCCTGATGACTGATGATATGAGCCATTGCCAGACTCATAACGCGATCATCTTTACAGTTGTTCGCGGCCTCGGGCTTCGCTCCATCGAGTGCTGTGAAAGTTTGCATCTCTTCGATGTCGGCTTTATCCTTGAAAAGGCCATAGTCATGGAGTTGGTTGCGCGCAACATCTTTGACAACTTTGTAGAGTTCTGAGAGCATTAGTGGACGACTAGCCACAGTAGTATACCATCCAAGCGATGCAGCGCCCGTTCTGCCGGTAGCGGAGGAAAAATCTTGTTTATCCCATTTCTTCCAGACGTAAATATTATGATAGATGCTGCGAAGAACTGCGAGCGTATAGTGTCCAATCCCATTGGCTTCTGGGGCTGCAAGGGCGTTGTTATATATTTTAGCGAGAGATGCCATTACAAATGCCGTTTCATCGGGGCGGATTTTACCGTGGAAAGTTGCCATTGTTTCCCGGGTAATCATGTCAATGCAGCGGATAGAGGTGTAATCGCTAAATGCCTCGCCTTCAGAGATGTCGGCGGTCACCAGGTATCTCCCGCCAGTTCGGGCATTTTTCCAAACCTTTAAGATTGGTAAATGGTAGTAGGAGGATTTAGGATTATCAATACGAGTCAAACTGTTATAGGAATCGATCACTTGCCTGAAGGGCTGTTCTTGCCAGATATAGGAGACATAGGCAGGATCGGGCTGCAGCCGCATGAGAGTATCTTGTCCAAAGTAGGAAGATCCCTGGGCCTGGAATGCCTCCGCGTCATCGAAGGGGAACTCTCGACAGAAGTATGGATAGTCTCCCTGGGCAGCGGTCATGAGCTGCATGAAGGCATAGTGAGCTTGTTCCGCAGTGAGCTTGAAATACCGGCATTTCTCGAACAACTCGGGCTCTTGATATTCGAGCATCTTTAGAAAGTTATAAGCTTCCTCGTCCGTGTTAAACGGGACGGTCGCATCAGGGTCTTCATGCCACGGGAGAAATATAGCCTTGTATGAATACTTACTAAACTTAGAGGGATTAAGGGTGTTCTGCTTAGCTTCGAGGTATGCATCGTGAAAAGCCTCCCCCTTGAACCTGCCAGTCGTTTCCTGGAACACATACGTGCCCGGTTTAAAGGGGACAATTGGTCCCATCTCAAGCATGGCTCCGCGGTAATCGGACCAGTGGGCAGCCTCAGAACCAACGAGAAAGTGGATTGTGTCGCCGCGGACCTGGTACGCGTTCTCTGCCGTAGAAACGACAATCTCAGAGTTGGCCCCCTCGAATGCCATCCCCGTCTGATTATTCTTCCGAGTCGGGAGCTGTAAGACTCCCGGGAGGTGACCATAGAAGAATCTGCATTTGTTAAGAATTTCCCGAGCACGGCGGTCCAAATGAGCAAGAACCACAGCCCGATAGTTATCAAGAGAAATCGTTTTCGCTGTTGCCAGTGCGGAACAAAGCGTTGTCGAGCCAACCTGTCTAGACTTAAGGATGATCCCCCGGAAAGGGACCTGCTCCCGGTCGCTCTCCTCGACAAACTGCCTTATCCGTTGTTGGGAGTAATTAAATTTATACGGTACTGTTCGAGACTCTTTATTAACCACGAGGAAATTTGACTCAATGAAATCAAAAGGGCATTTTGCCAGTTCAGACCTTACAGCCGTTAGTGCTGTCGATAAGTTCGCGGATGAAGATACAATTCGCCTAGCCACTCTTTCCCCCTGCCGAGAGGCGCTCAAGCAAAGCGAGAAGCTGGACTTCCGCTTCAGTGGGTCCGTCTGGGCTCATTTGGGCGCGGCGTTTGGCGGTAGCCGCCTTGGCTTGTACGATGTCGTTCAAAATGAACTTAACGTATTGCGTGTTCTTCTGAGCCTGTTTTTCGTCTTCGAGAATGTCATACGCTTTGCGCTGCAAACGGGCCATGCGTGACCGCTGGTAAGCATCCGCCGCTCGATCCCATCGCTGACGGAAGACAGTGTTAGATTCCTCGGAAAGCATTAACTCAATCTTAAAGAGTGATTGCTGCTGTTTCTCTTCGCTTGCCCCAAACATACGCAGGAAGACCGATAAGTCCCCACAGGAGTCTTCAAAAAGCTGGACAATCCGTTCAGCATCTAACCCGTGTAACCATTTAGTTGGAGCTACGCGAGGTCTGGGTTTACTATCGGGCATAGTTTCCATGAACAAATAAAAACCTAATAGGCGACTACCGAGAAAGTGCCCGTCGGTGAAGTGCCGCCTACGTACCCAATACGGGTAACATCAGGCAGCCCCTGGAAAACGAACTGCTTCCCGCCGGTTCCCGGTAAAGTTATACCAGCGCCGCCAATAACAGGCACAAGCACCGAGCTGCTAGTCAAGAAAGCAACCGCCAGGTCGGTATTGCTACTTGTTGAAGTTGTAATTATGACAGTGGATGCCGGAGCGGTTAAGCTTAAAATACCAGGAGAGCCAGCGGCAGGCGTTGTGACCGTCGTTTGGGTCATCTGGGATAAGTCTACGGTCCGGGCTCGAAGAGTGACGTTAGTGGGCATGAAAATTACTCCGGGTTAGCTTTCTCGTCCTTGCGATCCTTGAGAAAGCAAGGTGAATCGACTGATAGACGCTGCTGTCTTAGATATTCAAACACATTTTCCTGGAAATTAAACTCCCAGATTAGGGCTTTATACTGGTTTATTCCCATGGTTTCCCCTTGATGCCTTATAGATAGGCGGGAATGGGAGTTTTTAAGGTTGGTAATGTATCGATGACAAGGAGCACACATGATCGCTCCGACCAAATCCATATACTCAAGGTTAGTCATTTCCTTGTGACGCTGTCCACGACGATTAGGCATGACCGGGAAGAAGCACATTTGGACATCTTCCATGGTTGCTCGCTTACCGCAGCCCCCACAAAAGCTTCCGGTAATGGCAGCTAAAGGCTTAATAGTGTCGTTCTTAACCCACTTAGACTGTTCCAGCCAAGTATCTGCCGAGGTCTCAGTCTTGGGCTTATCAGCTTCAGTAAAGGTTGAATGGAAGTCGCTGGCGGCCTTCCCGCCATTAGGTCGGATACCAACGAGGCCAGCCTTGGTCCCGCCAGCGCCAGCCCGCCTAGCTGTACTACCCATCTTAGACATTAAAGCTTCTTTACGATCAGCCTCAGAGGCAGCCGCAACATCCTGGCTAAGCACTGCATCCATAGAATCAGCCGAACCACCCCCGTCGCGAGGGGTGGTCGGTAAAGACTTTAGATAGTCTTTTTTTGTTTCGGGCTGATTGGTCATTCCGACAAACTAACAATTACTGACTTTTGCTTCAGTTGAGTGTTTTTTAGCGATTCACAAGACTGCTTCAGTTTCAACGTATTTCGATTATGTGTCATTATGCTTCAGTTCAGAAATTAACTATTACAAAGTTCTGCTTCAGTAATCTACAATTACAACTATAACTATTGCTTCATTTGTAATTTTTTACAATTTTGCGTCTATGCTTCAGTGGATAAGCTTTCGATTTAAAAGACTTGCTTCAGTAGAACTAGATATCAATTCGGTTTGTTTGCCTCAGTCCCCATAGTTAACAAATACAGTCCGTGCTTATGCGAACAGTATAGGGTACTGTTCGAGTTTGTCAACCCCTTTATCGGTGAACCTATAGACGAGCATATCCTGGGGGGTGGGGGCATACCCTGCTTTCTCGGTATATGAACCAATCTGCCGAGTAAAAGAACCCCCATTACCAATGTAAATACGCTTGGTTACAAAGCCGACCCCGGGGGCCAGGGCGGAAATATCGATCGGTAAGACAAAGGAGTTATGTGTATGACCTGACAGAAAGGCGTGAATCTCGTAAGGAGAATAGCCCATAATCTCCCTGACTTTTCGCTCGATCTGCGCAATTGAGAAAGCTGAGTGACCGTAACGGTGGGTAAGAGAAAGAGTACGTCTAACCCCCCGCCAATAAATATCAATTGTAGCCCGAGTTCTGAAATAAGGCACTTGGAGCATCGCAGCCGCGATCCGCGCCAAATCCACCTCTGCCGCCTTCTCCGTCCTCCCCCCATCGTGATTACCCCATGAGTAGCCAAGGATCTTATGCGCTATCGGCATAACCATCTTGATAAATTCGACAACCTGTTCGTTGTTGTTAAGATATTGCTCAGAGGGGTCCGCTACTGACGCTTTTGTGATAATCTCCATCATGTCGCCGCCCAGCAGGGCAAAGGCGCACGGATCAGCCAAGATCTCATTGATAACCTTCTGAAACAACTCTTTACGAAAGAAGCAAGAGCCCACATGGACATCGGTGAGATGATAAATTCTAAGCTCATTCCCGCGCAGCCGATCCTCAAAGCGACAGATCATATAATTGGCATCGCTGTTGACGTGATAGGCGAAGCACTTCTTTTGAATCCGCGTGACGTCGGAGATCCATTCAACATCCCTAACGGAACTTTGGACTGGGAGGAAATGGATATCGCCAGGAATTTTTGTCTCGACAAGGAACCGCTCGGGGAAAACTTCGCCAAGAATTTGACGTGCGCGGGCAGGTCCGGGAATCTCTAGCTGAGACTTAAGATAAGAGAGGGTAACACCATGAGCAGCATTGGACCGAACCCAGTCAACGATAGGTTGTTTCCTGCGGAGGCGATCTTTAACCCTCTTCGCCTGTGCTCTGGTAAAGGTTCTAGAAAGACCTATACCGAACAAGTCGTCAGCATCTTCACTCACATCGACCCCGCTAAGTCGGTTTTTGACCTTGCTTACAGCCGGTCTAATGATGGAGTCTTTAGATTTTTTAGTAACGACCTTTGAAGTTTTTCTTGGCACGAGTCATTCTCGCGAAGTAACGACTTGACCATTGTAACTGTTTGTGAAGAATTGTCAAACACTGGTGGGGCAAACCAGGCTAAATCCATATCCATCCATCCTTGTTGTTGGATCATTGCCGTCGTGGCAAGAACTAGAACTGGGTTAATCATTAACGCTTATACCTTCGTGGGTTAACTCGCTCAAGATCGTAGTAGCCAATATCATTACCCCTTTTAATCACCAGAGTCACGTGAGAGCCCTCTGAACCGTCCAGATCCTTGCCGGGTGGGTAGAGAACCTTGTCACCCTTCCGCAGCCCTTGGAGGGCTGCCGGGGACCCTGGGAAGACCTTAAGAATAACATGAGTGCTTGGGTTCCACAAGAAGCCAAGCTTACCTGGCGGTCCTGGAAAGAAGGTGATAGTGGTTGTTAAGAGAAGAGAGAGAAGTTTCATGAATCACCCTCTGGCTCCTTAACCTTATAGGTTGTTACCTTGCTCGCAGCCCGAGCATGCCCCTGCTGCTTCATCCGCTTATAAGCATCAGAGTAAGCCCAGTTCTTCGAAACCGGAGAAGAACTTTGATATTCAACAGCTGGCTTCTCATAAACCAGTCGAGGCAGCCCATAAGGGATCTTCTTAAATCTGGCAACCTTTTTAGTCTGGGGAACATAAGAACAGGAGTTAGCCTGGTCACCCCACTTGTTATGGTAATTGTCAAGATTAATGGGAACTAAGTCATTGTTCTGAAACCTTCGGTCAATAGAGACCGCGTAGTAACCCCAACCACTACTCTTGGGAACAATATAGATCGGATCCCCGCAACGAGGACATTCGTACAGACAAGCTTTGGGAATCTTCCCCTTCTTCCTGGTCCCATCGTTAAAGATGATGGAGTGAAGAGAAGATGGAAAGGGTGCATTAATTGGATCTTTAAAAGCCATTAGGTGACTCCAGGCAAACAATAAGTATTATCTCCCCTCCACCCCTGGTTGTCAACCCATAACGTTCAGAATAAAAAACATAAGTTTGACTATAGTCCAGTATAAGTTTTACTTTGACCAAAATCAACTCAAAACTAATCCCAGTAAATGTTTCCAGGATACTTGACAAAAATCCGTAATTCCTTTACCATACTCCCTATGTGCCGGTAGCAGCTCTCCCCAATCTACCTTAGCTGCA